>Ga0214544_1003790_pt1 | contig 30846 bp, 16 predicted proteins | sample CNSS3metaG_FD_160074 | JGI IMG/M metagenome (GOLD analysis project Ga0214544, IMG submission 160074) | Root nodule microbial communities from cowpea collected in UCLA plant growth center, Los Angeles, California, USA - CNSS3 | ecosystem: Host-associated > Plants > Roots > Nodule | place: USA...
TATATATATACTATAATGGATTACTCAACTTTATATGTTAAGGCAATAAAATTGATTTGTCATGTTAATTAAGGATATGCAAATATTTGATTAAACGTGGTATGAGCATGATAAATTGTTACATTTATAGTTATGACCACTTAAACTATAAATTATACTTGGACTAGGATAATTAAAGATTATTGTTGTCTAAGCTAAGATAAAACTTAGATCAAAGATACTTATTTTCAGTTGATCTCTTTCTCTAATGTCTAAATTATCTGTTTTCTCGTTTTCTTTGTGTAATTTTTCTTCATTTATAAGGATCATTCTTCCTCTTATCTCACACTAGTGTGATACTTATTTTTCTCATGATCAAGCCAACACACTAACTACCTCTGTGCTTTGTGGTGTTGATATAGGAGGAGTAGTATCATGGTCGGTTAGCGTACCAAAACATCCCTCCTATTAGGCATTATAGAGATTGACAACATTATCTCGTAATTGAGTTGATACACCACTATTTTGCAAAGGATATATACTCACAAATCGACTCATGACCTTCATATAGATCATAATGTCCTAGGCTCAAACTATTATTAGAGATGATAGTGAAAAGTCGTGAAGATTCACATCATAACAACTCCAAATCAACCCATGGATGTTATACAAATCATAATCCCCCAAACTAGAACTATCTTTAACGATGATAGTGATGAGTTGAGATGCTTCACATCATAACATCTCCAAATTGGTCTATAGCGTCATACGAACCACATCCCCCAAACTCGAACCATCATCAAGAATGATAATGAAGAGGTAAGATACTTCACTTCGTAACATCTCCAAATCGACTTGTGATTAAACACTCTTATTCTAACTTAGGTTGGGAAAAATAATCTAAGTTTTCAATAATTACAATTCTTAATCCTTAAAGAAAGTTAGGTCGATTATAAGTAAATGTTATAACAATAGTATTATCCGCAAAGGCCCAAACTTTTACTCGTGTATTACTATAAGTAGGAAAGCAATTCCCATCCAGAAACTTGAATTTTCTAATTTGAAATCAAATAACCATACTTTAAAATCCTTATAATATTAAATTTTAAATGCTTAAAACCATTAATTTTGAAATGCAGCCAATCTTTTCCTAGCAAGCCAATCAATAATCAATAATATGTTACAAGAGAGAAAAAATTAAAAAATAATCCGTGACAGTAAAGCTGATCCCACGGGGTCTGGGCACATTAAGAAAAGTGAACACAGACAAAGTTTAAACAAAACCTTCGAGAACAGTTGGTTGAATATAGTATCATTAAATGTCATAAACGTTAATGCCACTTATGCAATGCTTTTGTAGCAGATATGGTTGTCCATAAACACCTATCAAATTTTAAATTAACTGAACACATGCTTTGATGTTAACTTCGATACATTATTGAACAGATACAATAAACAAAACCTTGGTTCACAATTTCAATGGAAAACGCACTTTACCATTCTTGGGTTGTCCACTCATGTGCTGTGCAAGTTGCGAGTTTGGTTTGGATGATTCAAAAAGGGGAAATGAAAAGTATATAGACGGGAATTTAAATTAAAATAAATAAAAATCAACGAATAATTAATCAACCGACAGTGGAATCGCACTAACGGCACGGTAACCCTCTTCTTCTAGAAACCTTGAGCTTCTGGCATTTCGTTATGTGAACAACTCTGAATACGCCAAATGGTGTTGACTTTTTATTTTAATACAAACAATAGAAACAACCGATGGTTCCGAATTTCTAGGATGCACTACACCAAGCAAGCAATCAAGCAAATTTGCTTACAGAAAGTGCCAATTAACATTGTTTGTGATTTAGGTTAATTCGTCCCTAACCCAATCAACATCACAGATCTCGATCACCGCTAATGGAAACATCAAAGAATAACTTTCTATACTCAATCATGTTACCATGTTCATGCTTTTCGCAATTTCCGGAACAGATTGTGCTTAATTAATTATAAACCTTAGATATTGTCAATTAATTAAAAATAAATATGTACTTGTAAAAGAAGCTAACGAACTTATTGGGGAACAGGAGTATAACCATTTCAATTCTCTTTTCGTTTTTTTGTGTCATTTGAAGAAAGTGGCATGTAGCACTGAGTAAGTACTAGTGCCGTCTATTCTACCCTACGTAGATATACGATCTACGAATTAGTGATTAATAATTTATATGCAAGGAAAAGCGCTTCAATAACCGCGTCTTCTCACTTTCGCTCGGCGAGTCGACTCAGTGACTCACTACCAGCACTGATCCGTTTCCCAGTTCCGGCGCGTGTAGCCGGAAAACACCGCCGCAGTTGACAGCGGCCGTTGTCGCCGGAATAGGCTGCGGTCGTAGTTGGCGCGTTTGTCAGGATCCGAGAGAGTGGAATACGCAGCGTGGATCTTCATGAATTCGTCAGCGGAGGAATTCTTCCGGTCGATCGTCGCCACGTCCGGGTGGCAGACTCTGGCCAAACGCCGATACGCAGCCTTGATTTCCTGGCTGGAGGCACCGGCGGGGATTCCGAGGATATCGTAGTGAGAAGAGCAGGAGGAGTTGAGATACGAAGGGCGTGGTTTCTCTGTCCAGGAAGATCGAGCTTCCTCGGTTGCAGTAGCGGTGGCGGTGGCGAAGGCGACTATTGGACGGGATCTGACCTTACTGGACGGCGAAGTCAGGGCTTTACCGGAGAAGTTAACGGCTGGAAGAGACGGTTGAAAGGCCACAGAAGAAATCATATTCGATAGTTTTGATGTGGATAAGCTGTGTTAGAGGTTTTGATTTGGGAATTGGGATTGAATATGGGAGGGGAATGGGGTTAGGGTTGTGAATATATAAAAGGAAGGGTAGAGAGAGAGTGTGTGTGGAGCCCACAGTGAATAAAATAGAGGCGTGGTTTGGGAGTGTTTGGATTTGGAAACACGGGAATGAAACTTATCCGGTGGGCGTTAGCTGACTCAATACGTATCTGGCTTGGTTTTCGCTTATCTTTAATTCTGCTTCGGTTCCACCACTACTATTCTCGCTTAAACATCGCTCTCATATTTATTTTTGCATTTTTATAATTTTTCAACTTCCACGCTAATTTTCCCTCACACATTTCCATTTCATACTTTCCTTTATTTATTTTTTTCTCTGCTAAATTCGTTTTTCTTTTGCTCTCCCATATTAATTTTTCTGTTATTTTTGTTTCAACTTTATTTAGTTAACGCATTATTATTAAATATTAATAAGAAAAATAAATAAATGTATGCATATAAAAAATTAATTATTTAATATTTTTGTAACTACTTTGGTTGAAATTTTTAATTAAATAATTTTACCTCTTAATAAACAATAAGTATTTTGTATTTAATAAGATATATGTATAATTACTCAATCTAAATATAATTGTCTACTTGTTTAAAGTATATAATTTTTAAAACATAAATTATTAAATATAAATAGTCATGTTCCAAAATGCATTTCGTACCCACAACTAAGAGTAAAATAAGTTTTATGGATAAAATATCTAAATTCCTAATATAAAGATGTATTTTTATATATCATTATTTAATATTGAACCTATTTTACTCATTATTCATTAATATTCAATCTTTTTTTTATCATATAAATAACTGTTGTATTTTATATTTATGTGTGACACAACTAGCTTTGACATATGTTTTATCATGTAGTTTTGTATTTTTATATAAGATGAGTCGGTTAAAACACTCTTATGTCATATACATCGTTTGAGTGATATATTATTGTATTGGCAAAGATCAAAGAATGTGCATTAAATGTATTAATCGGTCTTACATTGATGAAATGAAGTGTTGGTTGTTCAAGTCATGTAAGACATTGATTTATAGCTTGATCAAGAGAAACGTCGAGACAATTCTCTCTTTTCTGAAAGAATATCACTCGAACTTATTTGAAACCTACAATGAGGTAACTTGTAGCTCAAAGTGTTGTGTTGAATGCTTAAGCGTAATAAAGATGATATTCATGTGTCATTATGTGTGACAATCTGTAAGATGTGCCATTGAAACTCGAGTGACCAATGCTGTGGAAGGGGCTTTGAAACTTGGTGGAATGTTTCCAACAAGTGGTTATCGCTTAAGCATTGATGAGAATGTTCATGTGATAAACGCTTAAGCAATGAGATGATCACTAAAGCGAAGATGGTTTTGCTCTAATGTTAATTTTCACTCAAGTTGCAAGTAAGTTGCCACAACAAAATGAATGTTATTCAATATGTTAAAAAGATCGCTCATGTAAAAGGAGTTTTTTCAAACGATTATGTGTCGGGAGTGCAATTGTTCATATTTATGTTGTATAAAGTGGGAGATCATATGTATACATAGCTTTACAACTAGTTTATTTTAAGGAGGTCAATTTTATATATATATATATATATATATATATATATAGTTTTACAACTATTTTATTTTAATTTGATTGAAACTTTAGAATAAATTAATCGGTTCAGACTTTTGTAGTGAACACAAAAAAAAACTTTTTAATAAAATATATTAGTTCTTTATTTGTAAAAAAAATAAAAATAAACTTTATAGTAACTAAAATAAAGTTAAATTCTAATTAAAATATTTTACAAAATATAGCAACACAAGCTTATAAAAAGTAATGTAATAATGTGTTCTATATGGTATTCTGGACTATTTAGACATTTGAACAACCTAAAGAATATATCGACATCTTGTTCAATCCTCTTATATCTAACAAAGTTTAAAGATGATTAAGTAGAATCTTGGAATCCGTTGGATGATATTCTCTTAGTGATAATTATTTATTAGTTGATTAACCAACCAATAAATTATCTCAACAATGATAAATAAGACACTCCAAAGTAAGTAAAAAAGACAATTTAAGATAAACCTTTATTATCAACTCTATCCGTACCTAACTTAAGCATTAAAAAACCTTTTCGAAATATTCCTTTCGATACTAAAAACACCAAAGAAATTAAGACCAACACATCTAACAAACATGGATTAAAAATGTGGCTAAAAAAAGGTTATAAGAAGAGAATAAGTGGAAGATGATGACAAATGATTGTGAGGCTTACTCGTCTTTTATAAATACATAAAGTATTACAGAATAAATAACTTATTTTAACTATTATAGTATAAATAAATTTATATAAAATTGTGTTTCATTGAACCAACCGTTGATTTGTATATCACACGATTGTTAATTTGTGTCAAATTTTCTCAAACATAAACGATAGTAAAAAACTAATCAGTATTTTTTATATATTTAAAAAAACTATATTATGTTAATTTTGAGATAAATGATGTATAAAATAATTTATAATAATATAATATCTTATAAATACAATGTATGTAAAACGAACATTCAATCCATCAATGAATTTTGAAATTAAATATTCAATATTAGGGTAGCACATAAAGGATTGAGGCCTTCTAAATTTTTATCTTACATTCAAATATCCATCTTTTATCAAATGTATTATGTATACCGTTCACACAAAAACAAATATATTTAAAAAAGGCTTCGAATTCCATGTTTTATTATTTGTTTTCAAAATTTATCGCGACACCGACATCACTGTGTCCTGTGCTCTATGATGTCGTATTATCCGCAGATAATTAATTAAACAGCGTATTAAATTAAATTTCACTCTAATGAAGTATTAGAAAAATATTTGGATTGGTAGAAAAATGTGTGAAATTATTGTGAATTTTTTATTAGGTTATATATACTTTTAATTTATAAAAGAATAAATTTTAATTTTGTATTTAAATAAATTACAAAAATATTTAAGCATATTTTATTGTTAAGCAGGCTCTGAGATAAAGACTAATAAATGGGACAGCAAGGACCCACTGGTTATCTTTGTTTCACAATTGGAAGAAGATGAGTAGCATGATGATGGTTTTGGTGTGTATGTATGTGTCTATATTCATCTAGAGACAAAATCAAGTTTATATCTTATGGTACTACCTATGTTACAACTTGCACCACATGCATGAGCATGACCCCACTGCTTTGCTCACATTCAAATTGCAATGGAATTGATGTATCTTATATTTACTTCTAATCTTTACATACAATTGAATGTGACTCGTCCCATTAATTACTATTATATGTTGACTAAGTGCTTTTGAATTAACTTTTAACTCAATCTTCGTATCTTTTAATTAAAATACGTATCATTGTGAGGCAGCTTATAGACATAAATGTAGCTATATATATAGAGAATTTTCAATGGTTAAAGTTATGAGAAAAAAAGGTAAATGAGAAAGTTTTGGGAAATACTCGTGTATAAAACTTAATTTTAGTTTAGTAGGTGTTTTATTAGTCTTTTCTTTAAGAATTTGTTTACGAGTTTATTTAAATATCGATACTTTAAATTAAGTCGTGTATCAATATTTGATATGTATCTATATATAATATTTTACTATATGTTGCTAATAATTATAAAATAGTAGTACTTTTATTATAATAATAATTTATAATTTTTTAAGTTGATAACTTTAATAATTATATGATTTTAATAAGGATTCACACCGTAACAATCATATATTTATTATTTTTTAAGAATTGTTGTACATTTTTCAATATACATATGTCACAAATTATATCTTATTATTTTTAAAATAAATATATTAACATGTTAGATACTTAGATACGTGTTATATCCGATACCCATATCGTATATGTGCATCAGATCTCATATATTAATGTTTGCACTCTTTTGAGAAGACCTATATCTAAATTTTAATTTAGAATACCTAGATCCAAATTTAAATTTATATATAATAAGAATAAAGTTAGAATGACTTTATTTTATTTATTTGATATGAATAAAATTTTTATTATTCATGATTATATCTTGAATTTGTTAATGTGTGTGTACTCTTCTAATTGAGTTATAAAATTAGTCATTTTTCTTAATTGGTTTAAGGTTGAATTATAAATTTAGTCATTTTACTTAATGTTAATTCAAAATGGAAAGTTATCGGAAAAATAACAAAAGTAATAAGTTAAATGAAAGAAGATTCAATATGAAAGAAGAGTTAACGAGACTTAATTTGGTAATTGTTTCCATTAATAATAATTAATGAGTATATTACGATTTTTATTAAATAAACAAGGGATTAACAAAAAAAAAATCTCTTTACTTATAATCTGGATAACAACATGATAAAACTTTTCAATGAGTATCTATAAAAAACAAATAAATGATATAATTGGTGCGAAACCTCTCTTCTAAGTTAGATTCTTTTTTTCTTTCTTTTTTCACAATCTCTTCGTAACTTTTTTTTCCTCACAAAAAACATTCAAAGTTTCTACAATGCGTTAATACTCCATTAGAAAAAAAAGCATATCTTCGTTCTATTTGTGAATTAAGTCGCAGTGTAGATCTAATAAATTGATAATTATCCCGACAAAAGTTGAGTATTTTTGAAAATTAGTTACCCATATATAAATAAATATGATTTCATATGTATCCAACCATCTTAACATAATCTTAAATTAAAGTTTCTTGATCTTTAAGTTGGAAACCTCATCTCTATATCTAACCACATATTTTTGAACTATATATACAAAATAACTTCTTTAACTACTCCCAATATCATAGACTTTTAATATTTAATTTTTTTAATATAACCAATGTTAAATAATAAAATCCTAAATATATTTGAGATAAGTATAGAGTATAATACAAATTAAAACAGTTAGAAGTCATGATAAAAATAAGATTTTAGGAATACTATAATGTTGTGTCCCTACAACTTAATATTAAGATTATGATTAGTCGGATATTATTCCAAACAATATATTTCATATGAGATTTGTAGAATATGGTGTAAACGGCATATATTTAGAGTGAATCAGCAAATAATAAAGTATGATATTAGATAAGTGAATGATGGAGTCACGATCAGAATAGCATATACTTATTTATTTATTTCCTAATCACTCTCTGAGCAACCAGTGACAACACTGTTTCGTGTCCCTAAATTCACTGTCTTATGATTTCTCACTGATGCAACCAAACCGAAAGATCAGTCACATACATCCATGGAGAACCAAATATGAGTCACTCTGCATAATAATTAAAAACTCAACCATTATTTAGTCACCGCAAATTAGATAAATTAAAAAAATATAACAGTGATAGAGAAAGATAAAAACATAAAATATTTTTCTATAAACAATGGCAAACGTTACTGTATGAATGAAATATCTCTGCATAATTTCATCTTCCATTTTCTGATGCCGGTGTAGACTTTTCCGTTAACCGAAAGGTCACCTTAATATTACCGACCAAAATCTTTTGTTGTTTCTTACTCACAAGTTGCGTATTCTTCTTTTTCTTCTTCTTCTTCTCGAAAGTTTATTGTCGCTGTAAAGTCAATGCGAAATTAATTTCTAGAAACATGCCTACGTACATAAAAACAATAATGCAACTTATATATTTTTTTCTACATTATAATAATTATTAAGACCGTGTCTAACAATAATTTAGTGTGTGAAAATATGATAATAGGGAATACGGACATTAAAATGAGAAGACGTGAAGTGAATATTTTGGATTAATTAAGTATAACTGTGTGTGAATAGAAATGCAGGAATATATATACCTGATATTTCTTTTATGGAAGAAAAGTGCAATGTTACTTCCTCTTTAGTCATTTTTTTAATTACACATTTAGAGTTGAATTTAAGATCAGAAACATATCCAAGAATATGATCATTATATTTGTTACTCATGAAAGCCAAAATAAACTGATAAAATTATGGAGACATTTGGTAACTTCTAATTCAACTAATTACTTATCGTTTAAATATGAAATACGGGATTAATTCACATTTATTAAGATAAATAGTTATTTTAGTTTACCGCATTTATTTAGTTGTAATTCTATAAACTATATAATCAGAGTGAGTGTAAAAAAAAAAAAAAACTTTAGTCTAGACATTTTTAATTAAAGACTACCGTCCCGAGCAAATATACATCTATGTTTTGCAAATTGATTTTAATCGATATTATTAGATTAAATATAATTTAATTAAGTTTTAAATTTTAAATCAATTTGATATCCTTAATTGAATTTCTATTAAGTTTTTTTAAATTATTGAGTATTCAATTTTTTTTAATTAAATATTTTTCTAATTTTTTATTAACCCATAATTATCATCTTTTTCCATCATTATGTTGTAATTTTTTCACTCATGATTCCGTGTGACATAGTGTGAACTTCTTTTCACCGAATTTTTAAAATCTTGTGAAATTTAATTTAGCTAGCAATTATATTTGTTTTTATTTTAGTATCAAATTTATTATGGATAAAAATTCACAAATTATACATTAGTGGATAGTTTTTATTTTTTGTAGATCTAAAATTTATAGGATATTTTCTTTCCAATTTTTGAGAAATATATAATATTATTTCTTGTGAACTTTTTATTCGAAGAAATTTACTCCTATTAACAGGTTGATTTTGACTAAGATGAAACAAAAAAAAAAGTAGGACGTACTAGGTGGTCAATTAGTCCTTATCTAGGTATATATTAACCCATCGACTTGTTCTTATATGTATAAAGTTTTTAGTGTGTTTAAAAATTATAGGTTATTCATTGTAATTAGTTTATTTTATATATATTTAATTCCTATAATACTAATTGTAAACTTATATTAAACAAAATTAAAACGGAATTTTAATATATTTTAGGTTATTTAATTAAATTTATCAATTGAAATTAGCTTTATAAAATAATAAACTTAAACTCTTTTTTCTTTTTTACATTTTGGCAAGCCAGTTTAAAGATCCATTTTTGACAAAGTAGACTGAACTCTCATGTTTCATCACTCTTCCTATATATGTGTGCAACACTAAGAAAACTTCCAATGTTTTCTTGATAGGAACGTATGATAACAAATCTCACAATGATAGAGAAAACACAAATTAAGCGAATTATAATAAAAATAGATGGGAACTATTTAATATCTTAGTAATCTCTTTCAATTTGATGTAAGCTAATCCACCTCAGAAAATAAGGAAAATTAAAACTATTTTCTTTTAACTAAATTAATTGTCTAATAATGAATGCGACGAGCTATCTAAAAAAAATTATAATATGTTTGATTATGTTATATTATCTAATTTAATTTTAATCTAAATAACATATTTTCCTTTATTCTCATTTATTATTAATACATTTCATCTATGATGACCAATACTTTTATTTAAGTCACGTATTCATATTTAATATATTTTAAAATACTTTACTGATATTTATCAATTAAATATTTAATAAATAAAATAATAATATTTTTAAAATTTTAATTTAAATACACATATTTATTATATTTTTAATAATTATTATACATTTTATAATATACATATATCACGTATCATATCCTATTATTTTTAAAATAAACATATTCACATCTCATGATATATATAATATATGTATAATATTCGTACAACAATTATCATTAATATACAAAAATCAATAAAGTTCAAAATTACTTAAAAAGTTAAAACTAAGATTACTATAGACAGTAGGATTTTTTTTTTTCGAAAAATAAGAATTATGCAAAAATATAATTAATCATTTCATAGGAAAAGTAAAACTGATATGACATCAGTAATGTAATTAAATTTTAATCTTTAGGTGACCCATCTGAGTGATTACGGATCAGACGGAAGAGCGATAAAAGGTTGAAATATGACATTCATTAGTAAAATCAAAGGTTGTCTTGCCAGCACAAATCAACGTTAGCATATGTATAAAGTAACATTTTTACTGTTTCAATTGCGTCTCATGTTTATCCAAAACAAGAAGGTCTGTATCATTTGTCAAACATTGTTTTTCAAATTTTCATTAGCCCAAGAATGTTTCTTATGTTCTGGATGTATTTTCTTTTTTATTCATAAGTCCTATAGGTGGTTACTAGCTAGCATCACCGTTGAGTGGTAGAAACATATTTTGCGTCTTTGAACTGAATTCTGAGATAGGGAAAACACGTTGCCGCTTTTCGTTGCATTGCTGTGACCAATGAGATTCGAGAAACATATTCTCTTATGTGTCTTTGTCTAAATATTTAAAGTCAAAATATAGATGCATCAATAGAAGAGAAAAAGAAGGAACTATAAAATAATTAAATAGTCAGAAACAATGTTTCTAATTAAAATTATACCTAATTAATTATATAAAGTCAGAAACAATGTTTCTAATTAAAATTATACCTAATCTGTAAATATGAGTGTATCTATTTTTAATTTCTATAAATTATTTGTTAACCGTTCATTTTATATTAAAAGAATATTTATTACTTTTTCTTATTGTACCCTATATACTTCTAATTTTAAAAATAAATTGTACACATGTATTTATTATGTTTAATAAAAATTAAAAAATATTATATTTCTTATTTCCTGGAAAAATAATTTTAAAATATTACGAACCAAGAGAATTAATACTATTTATCGCGTGCATCTTTTCCATCCAGGACCACACGCCATAGGTTTGCTGGCATCGTCTATACAACCTGTATTACCAGTCATACGCGTGTAACTTAATGTGTGAATCCCATTGATGCAAAATTTTGTTATTAAAATTAAATAATAATAATAGCATGATGATTAAATAATTTATAATTTAATATATTATAAATATATAATATATTGAAAAAGTAAAATATTTTAAAATTAATCTAAAATCTTGTATATCTAATTTACGTGAAATAAAATTGTAATTTTAAGATAAGTTTAAAAAAACGTAATTCAATAGTTGTATTAAAAGAAACTACACTGATATAACCGGATTATTTATTTATATAAGTTGGATGCCCCAGCCCCCTTTGTGGAGTCCTGGACCTGAAAAAGATGGGCTCTTCTTGAGCTACTCACTTTCTTTGAAACTTTATTTTTGACATATTAGTTTCTTCCTGCACCTCCCTGTTTTCTACGTGTACCTCCATGGAGTGGTGAAATGTCCATCATACTTTTAATGAAAAAGTAAATAAAAACTAAATCTTTTTCTCCTTTTTTACTTTATCTGTCCCTTTCTCATATTTTATTATAGAAACAATGAAATTTTGTATTAAGTTTGACCTCTACGTCACTCAGAAATTACCTTACACAGTTATTATCCCGTCATATTGGTTGAATAGGTTCTCCTTTGAAAACCTTTTCTTTGGATTCATTTTTTCAAATTGGATAAATCAGAAGAATATGGATCGATTTGAAATACATTTCAAAAAAAAACATAACAAATTTTGGATTATGTAAAGCTAGTATGCATTTTACGATACAAAATAAAATACAAATTTTATGTTTTGAGTGGTACATTCAAGAATGTAAAAAAAAAAAAAAAAATTGGATTGTCTAATCTAATATATCTCTAGATTACATAATCCTAATCTGAAAGTAAAACAAAAAAAAAAATGCAAAACATAAATTCACATCTTGATGAAATGCCACCACCTCTTACCACCATTGGAGACCACCGTAAATCACCATCAACACCTAGCAAACCATCACCACCAATGGTCTACAATCACTATAAAACACTTTACAACCTTCAAAACGCATAAAAAAAGGTTTAATTGTTAATTTAATATTAATATTTAGATTTTTTTTTGTTTTATCTTTATCTTTTTTTATTTAATTGAGTTTCTACTTTTGTTAATATGACATATTCTATTAAGAGAAGTGATTGGTTAACAAAGTTTTTTAACAAACTTTTTGACAAATTACCAATTTAAGTAAAAAAAGTATTATTTTATTATTTTATTTTGGTTAAAAAATAAAATAATAATCTATTTTAATTCCATTTATAGTAACTTTGTCAACTTTATCAAAAAAAAAAATTGTCAAAACATTATTTTCCTTCTATTAAATTGACATTAACACTATTTGAAAGTATCACGTGTCAAAATCTAGGTCTATTACATGTCAAAACCTAGGTCTATCATATGTTAAATTTGAGTCATTTTTATCTTGAAACCCCTTAAATTTTGACATGTGACACCTTCTAGGTCAAAGATCACTTAGATTTTGACATGTGGCTAATTCAGATATAGTCCTCCAAATCCAATTGTATTATTTTTTTTTATGTATCAAATCAACGTTTGATACTGACATGTAAGTTGTTTACACCGTTTAACACGTTCAAACTCAAATGTTAGTCTAGAGTATCATTTACCACGTAAAAGAGTTTTAATGTAATTGGATTAAGAAGATTATATCAATTCATTTTTAAGTTTAAAGATCAAAATATATCAAAATTTGAAACATGAACCAACTTTAATTTTGTATCCAAATTTAGAGACTACATAACCTTACACTTTTACATCTCCACCCTATACATTTTTCACATTTATATTTTAACATGTATAAAATAGAAAAGAGAGGGGAGCGAGAGGGAGGAATAAGAACGAATTTAGATCTTTTTTGCAAAGTTTTTTTTTATGTTGTTATCATCATTAAGTTTATATAACAAGCTACCACTCTCTTGCCAAGGATTTTAGTGATGAGTGATGAGAAAATTCTATTATGGAGTCATTTCATTGTTGAAGGTGACGCGAAGTTCAGAGCAACTATGTTTCAACACTAACACCTCAACTATTTTTAGAAATGCTATGTTTGATCCAAAAGGATGCCTCAACACTATTGTGCTTGGCTTGAGATTGTTATAGTTTTCCTGAGTGTGCATCTCCATAAAAGGTTACAAAAATGAGTAGAAATGTTCTTTTATGTTGAATCTCTTATTTTTTATCCAAGTTACTTAATACTATAAAGATATATTGATTAATTTCTCATGATAGTAACATAATATAACTAATAAAATATTTCCAATTTTCTTTTCCATTGTCAAAAATGGATTAAATTATGCATGGCATGTTTACACTTAATATGATCTTTACTTAATCTTATTAAGATTAAAAATGCTTAATCTGAGACAATGGTAGGACATTAGAAAATTCAATGCATGTATTTTTCATTATTCATATCCTACTAAATTTTATGAGACATTTCAAGAATGCAGAAAGTAAAAAAAAAAGTCATACATTAACATGATTATGTAATTTTTTTTACAATTAAATTTATTTTTTTATAGTTGAATAAATTTTAGTTAATGAATTATTGTTTTCAAAATTATTGTATAGTATAGACCAACCAATCAAACATTTAAGAGCAACAGACCAGAGGTCGATCGGCCAGGTCAATCGTTGACGTTAAATATAACTGATCGGTAGACATCCGATGCAATTAACAAGTTTAAAAGCAAGTTAATGCAAATAAGCTAAATAATTATATTAACATATGATTGAACCGCAATTAGGCCGTGATAAGTACAAGAACTTTTACAAATAGTATGAATAGGAGGTCTAAGTAGAATCGTAGTTTAATACCCTTACTTCTGAACACCTCCTCGTTTAAGTATTAAAGTGTCTTCTACAAGTATCACTAGAATGATTTAAGACAATAAGAACACACCTCATAAAGTAAAAATTGGAGACAAAAGTGGTCCGAAGACCAAGCCATTAAAAAGTTAAGAGTATCCAATCGATCCTGTAAAAACAAACTTTATGTTAATTTATATTAAATTAATGAAATAATATAGTTTAAATTTATTTTAATTTAGTCTAAATTACTTAAAGATTTAAAAAGGCTTAAAAGCATACCAAATAAATTAAAAAAGAAGAAGTAAGGAATCGATTGGAGAAGAAAAGATTCCCCTTTCGTTAAATTTTGAAAAATTGATAAAATAAGGTAAGAAATTTCCTTTCAACTGATATAGGTTATTTAAATGAATAAAAAAAAATAAATCTGTATATGAGTATTTGTGCGCTGTTGTACTTTGGCCCATTCAGTTTCTATTTGCAGTCCCCTAATTCCTGTTAGACTGTCTTTTCTATCTTTCATTTCTCCAAAATATTCCTCCTCCAAACATTAATAATTTGCCTGCCTCTTCTACGTCTCAAATTCCACACCAAAAACAAAAAACAAAAATTACGAAAATTATATTACTTTAAAGAGTTTCCGTTATTACTCACAAATGTTTAAGCCACTGGCCATCGAAAGATCTGTGTTGAGATATTGATTAGTTTTGAAAATAGCCTAAAATATAATATTATAATATTTTCAAATTTAATAAGTCCTAAAAAATTTGAATTACAACAAACAATAAGCACTCCCTCTGTTTTGTACGGACAAACATTAACAATAAGCAGAAAATAGAGTTGGAATTGAAGATTATTTAAGGTGGGGAAGGAGGGTAAGAATAGTTTTATTTATAATTACAGTATTACACATTACATGAATTACACAAACAGGCCAAGAAAAGCCTCGAGAACTTAAATGATGTACACTGATGTAACTCTGATACCTCAACTCAATAATCCACACACTACTAAACACCTCTTCATATGCTCCTCAACGCTAACCTTAACACACTATTCTGCTGTGCTCTATGCCATAGTCAACACAAATGTAGTTTCAGAGTTCCATACACAGCAAAATGTGCACAACAATTGCTTCACCACAATCTTAGAGAAAAATCATCATTCTCTTCTCCTCAGTTATCTCAGTTAACCAAACACATCTAATCTACATCTTTCGATGAAAGTGATTCGGGCTCAACACGGTTCGAGAACCGATGCTTGCAGTTCTTAAAAGTCTGCGGAATTCTGGTAAGCTGATCTTTCCATCTTTATCAATATCAGCTTCCTCAAGCAATGGATCAATGGAGCCTCTCAAACCCGTGTGCTGAAATACCAACAAATCATATCAGTTGCTAGTAGCAAATATGTAAAAGACAGTACCTACAGATACTTATAATCTTTGATGAATGATGAAAACATTATTTGAGAATATATGGTAAGAAAAATGTTCAAGGTGCTTGAGAATAGACATGGAACCAACCATTCTAAGTTCATCTGGAGTAATGTAGCCATCTTTGTCCAAGTCAAATTTCTCAAAAGCAGCTTGTGACCGTTGCTGCCACTTAAACGAATCATGTTCCTCCAACTGATGTACATGTAATGTAGCTGCTACAAACTCGGAGAAATCCACGAGCCCGTCTGTGTTGCTGTCTATCTGTCAGCACACAAGAAAAAGCCACAGTGGTGAATAACAATGATTAGGGGAATCAAATCTATTGTTTCATTAAAAAAATACAAAAATATTTTGGAAAAAGAGAGAATCCTGTAATATAAGTTGGAATCTCTAACTTAGAAAGTGAAACTCTCACTCCACTAGTTTCTCAATTAAGGATTCTTAACACTCTTTTCTCTACTTGAGAAGTACACTTCATACACTATCCTTACAGCTAGCTAAAGAATATCTCGCAGTATCTGAAATTAAAATTTTTTATCTTTTGTACTGCATATACACCAAAGTAACCAACAAAAAATATGGTGCCTGCAGAGAATCATCACAGATACTAACCGCTTGTAATATCTCTAGCACACGTGATTCTTTCAATTTCCAAGGGAGATCTTGAGCAAGAGCCTGCACAAAATATGGCCTTTAGATCAAAGCAGGGAGAAGAAAACTATATTTAAGGGGTTAATTGCTCACCAATTCATAAGTAATGTGTCTGGATTTAGTATATTCAGGAAGAAGTTGATTAATGAGTTACCTGTCTCATCTCTTCAAGACTGATAGAACCGTTTTTGTCTACGTCTATTGCATCAAACTGATCTTTTAGATCAGACAACTCTTCTTCATTGAGTGTGCTGGCCAATGCCTGCACGATAATCAAGTAACAAAAAATTGGCATCAAACAAGTTCCATTGCTTATAACATGCAAAGGATTGAATTAATTTGTCCTTTCTCACCCTTAGTGCAAACTGTTTCAATCGACTATACTTCACAAACTGTCGCATGTTGTTCAGGACAGATATGTCAATAGGAATCTCTAATGCCTCTCCCCCTTCTCTAACCCATGGATGTGCTGGAAATATAAGAATTCGTGGATGCACACAACATTAGGGTATGACTTTGTTTTAGATATGTTTAGATAAAGGGGAAAAATATACAATTAGAATACAGTTTGAATCCAAATTATTAGATAAGAAAACTCTGTATGGAAACACAATTTAGCATAATTGCTAAGCTCGTAGCGAAACAAAAAAATCTATGCTTTACTGATTCGGTAAAACAAGCTTGACCGAACAAGTAACAGAGTTGAGTAGCTCTAGCTATTTCATAGCATGTAAAGACTATAGGCCACTCACTAAATTTGAAAATGACAATGTAATTACTACCTATTGCAAATTTACTTTGTCAATGCTGCATACGTGCATAGTAAATTTAAATAGTGCAACTAGATAACATAATAAAAAGCCTTCTCGTGATAAGAAATCAGTTGGATACGTACATAGAGCCTGAGCAGCAGTATATCTTGCACGGGGATCTTTTACCAACAATTTCTTCACAAAATCTTTTGCACCATTGCTTACGGTTGGCCATGGTTTCCGCCGAAAATCAGGCTTGTTCCGTAAGACCTGAATGTGACAAGATTATAAATTAAATGTAACATCAAAAGATTTTCAAGTTCTTAATTAAAGGTCTGAAAGTAAAGGCCAAACATTTATTCTTGTTCCTAAAGAAACAAGAATAGATCAAAACCTCACATAAATTACGGGAGATTCATGTCATAACATGAAATATACCTCCTTGAAGATACCATCTTCAGTCTTATCCCAAAATGGACGTCTCCCACAAAGCAATATGTATGTAATCACACCAATACTCCATACATCTGACTCAGGACCTGACTTTCGTTTTAACACTTCTGGTGCAACATAGTAAGCACTGCCAACAATGTCTTGAAACCTCTTACCTGTTCCCAAAGAGAGAAAACTGTAACTCCAAAATAAAGATTGCCAGAACAAGTTGAATGCAAAGGGGGATAAATCATATTTTTGCTCACCAGGCTTTATGAAATCAGATAAACCAAAATCGGTAGCTTTTAAAGGTGAATCTTCTCTTGTTGATTTGAAAAGAAAATTCTGCGTGCAAGGCGGAAAAAATTTAATAGATATAGTAGCACATACAACTCCATATTACTTAGCCATGTCAGAAACTTGAACACACCTCTGGTTTCATGTCCCGATGAACCAAACCATGTAAATGACACTCTGCCGCAACCTTAAGCATCTGCCTTACAACCACAGCTGCATCTTTTTCAGTATAACGACTGTCCTTCCTGATAAACATGATGGCAGACAGAGTTAAGTTCCGCAACAAGAAAACACAAATACTTGGAGATATTAGGGATCATGGCTCTGAGATTTGAGTAATGTAAATGGGAAACTTACTTGGCCAATATCCGATCTAGCAGTTCTCCACCCTCACATAACCTAAGATTGAAATTGTTACGAAGTTCATGTTAATAACATTGGATTATATATAAAAGAACATAAGACATAAGAAAACAATACAAATGATTCCATGTATCAGCTCCCAGATGATATATCCTGAGTATATTGCACTTAAGTAATGCTCAAAATCATATAAACAAAGTGAAACAGCATAAAAAAGAGACTGAACACAAAAGTAACTTACTCCATAACTATGTACACGTATGAATCATCCTCAAAAGCATTATAGAACTGAACCACATTTTCATGGCCTGTAAGTTCTTTCAATATCTTGACTTCACGCTTAACATCCTCAACCGCTATAGGGAGAACCATCTGCCATCAAATTCAAAGAATGTTTCAGGATCGTGCAACACCTCATATTATAACAAATTGGAACATAAATGAGAAGAAAACATCAAAATGCTCTCAGAGTAAAACTTCGGAACACAAAACTCATACTTCACATATGTAAAAACAATTGCAAGCATCGACAACTCTGTCCAGATTCATTATAACTCCGTTCCTCTTTTATTTGTGGTGCGTATTTGGCAACAGATCAGGATGTGGATTTTCACATCACAATCAACCCTAACTAGTTCTATCGTAGTAGTTTTTTCACATCTTTTCAGTAGATCGTGCGACACGTTCGAATTCAAACTATTCATCTATGTATGGCATTAATTTGCTCTATCCTTTCAAGAGGATGCCGCCAATAACGGTGAGCTAAAGTGAAATGAAAAACTGAATTATCAATAACTTGCGAGCCTTCCTTCTTCAAAGAATAGGGACAAAAAATGAAACTGAGTTGCTTGATATACAAATTGCAGAAGAAGGCATAACTAATCAACCATCTTATAGTCGATAAAAGCCACACATAAAAAACTTCAACCTCCAAATTAGAAATTAGAGCTAGTCGAGGTCAACGACGAACAAAATAAGATGCATCAGCAGACATTCCAGAAACCCTGTTCAATTAAATACTGTAACTAAAGCTCATCAATATCCCATACTCCAAATGAATCTACCAATCTTCAGCATCAAAATAAGTAGTATTATCCCATACTCCAAATGAATCTAACCAAAATAAGTAGTACCCGGCTAAAAAAAATCATAATTCACCCTGACCCATCAACGAAAATTGAAAAAAGAACAAAAATTGATTTCCATTAACATCACAAACTCTAAACTGGGTATCCTGTATCCGCAGAAGAACAAAATGCATAACACTGAATACCTTGCTCTTCTCGAGTCTCTTAACCGCGACACGGTCCCCATTTGCTTTGTCTATCCCAACGTAAGTGTAACCGAATTGGCCGTGTCCCAACAACTTCCCGAGGGAGAATCTCTTGTCAAAGTCTTTGTCGTACCCAAAATCTGTGCGCTTTCCGCATGGCAGTGTCCCTCCTGGGCGACGCCCGCCCGCTTTCTCCTTGGCGCGTGGGGGCTTCCGCGATTCTTCACGCCGCCGTTGACCATGCGACGACTGTTGCTTATGCTCTGCCACAGGCTCCCCCTGTGCCGCCATCGGCTCCGAACATTTACGGTTACGATTGGAAGCACCAGCGTTGTTGCTGCTGGAGCCGCTGACCTTGGTGCTTGAAAAACAGATGCCCATGATGGAAGAATGGCAGGGAGATGAGAGGAAGAATGAGAAGATGTTACCATTCACTGGTTCATTAACATACAGAGATATACAGAGAGAAAGAGAATTGAGAGGTTTATGTGTAGTGTGGATGATTGTGTGCGTTAGAGAAAGAGAAATAGGAGAAAGGAAAGAAGGAAGCAGGGACGAAGAAGAAGGGAAGAAGGTGGAAGGTGGTGGTGGTCAAAAGAGACTTTTTGAATGAAAAATATGAGAGAGAGAGAGAGAAAGGAACAGAAAGAATGGCCTTCCCCAAACCAAAACTACTTCCAATAATTCCTTCTCATTGGGAATTGTAAATTTTATTTTTTAATTCTTCATTCTTCAACTTAGCTGTCACTTCCCTTTGTTATCCTTTTTTTGCTTTTGCCTAATTTATTATCCTATATTCATTGCAAAAACCTTAAACTTTGTTTCCATTCTTAACTCCTTTTCTACATGTGTTCCTTTATTTTAAGGTTTAACTCCTAAATTTTGACTCAGCATCTGATTCCATAACCTTGTTTTGGGGTAGGAGTCTACTTAAAGAGTTACAAGATTTTTAGTATTTATTAGGAAGATCAAAATAGATCCATTACTACTATATATTTTAGGAATACCAAATCCACCTCTTCAGGATTTTGTGTCTCTTTTCTCAATTTTTTTAGAAGGTAGTTGTTTGAAATAAATAAGAAATATGTCTAGTGAAAACGCTATCAAACAAACTTAAACTAATTTATTTTGCTTGTTGGACAAATATAAATGTATAGCTCATTAATTATGAGATTTAAACATAATGAAATAACTACATCTTTGAGAGTGGTACATTATGATTCAAAATCATTAACTATTTTCAAATCATTTTATTTTATTATTATTATTATTATTAACTTTTAAATTTCATTTTTTTTATTTTTTTAATATTTTTAATTTAGTCACTCTTCTTTTAAAAGTATATGTCTTTTAAGTTAACATCACTTCTCTTCATTACTTTCAAATTTATAACTCAATGCTTAATGTTCAATAGTTTTAAATTCAATTTTTTACAACTAAAATTATGAATTAGTAAGTAAGTTCAAATTAACGTTAAATTCTTAGTGTCGTTTTAATTTATAAAAACAAGACCAAACCCTACCTCATGTGCATAAGAGATCAAAAGAGCGTAGTTACATGCAATAAACATCGATTCAAGGTAAATTACTTTAACTTAAATCAATTAATTTTATATGGCTTGTTTACTTTATCTATAAACTCATAAAAATTTTATATTACAAATTTAAGTTTTGTTTTTATATATATGGGATGTCATGTATGTTTTTTATTTCTCTCAATTCTAAAACAATTTCCTTTATCATTTAACATATGTTTCTACATTTTTAAAAAATATTATAGTATAAATTATTCTTACATTTCAGTTCATGTTTTTACTCTTAATTATATTTTGCGCGATCAATTATTGCTATAACTGTAAACTATTTTTCCACAAAAATAAATTGTTATATGAATTTTTATTTTAAATTCGATGATACTTATATACATTTTCACATGTTTATTTAATTTTTTTTATTGATTAAAAATACTTTTAGTTTAGTTTAGTTTAAGTATATAATAAATTATATTGACACCGTTTAAAATGTTGCTAGATATGATTTTTTTCGATTTATTTGTCGTAATATTTCTTTGATTATTTCAAAAAAACTACATTATGATTTCTTAATATTTTTCAAGTAGAAATTATTACTACTGCTAATTGCACTTGCACACTCCATTTGACAATCTTATATTTTAATTGATCACCTGTTCCTCTTAATTTAATATCAAAAAATCACGCGAAAGATTAAGATACTAATAAATACACTAATGTTGACCAAGTCTTTACTTTTAAAAATAAACAATATCATTTAATGGGGACAATAATCAAATGAATTGCTATTTCACTGTTAGTTGGGTGTCCTGGGGTCCTTACAGTTGTTGTTTTCTGACATTTTAATTTTTCTACACTATTTATTATCACAAGACATTGACACAATTTTAATATAATTTTACTTTATAATAATTTTATCTACTTATATGTAGTTTAAAACTGTATAAGATTATCAAAAGAATCTACAATTTAAGTATTTAACTTTGAACATATGAGTTCAAATTATTAATTTATCAATTAACATAATCACATAACTTATTAATATTAATTATAAATCATTGTCACGCAAGCTCCAAATTGTTTAAAATAACATGAAGTGCAAGTATTATTTGCGAGAATGCTATTCTTCAAAGAAACAAAATCTCATACGCTAACCAAATCCAAAAATAACTCTTGCAGATTAAAGTATATGTTTTTATATTTCACTATGGTTAATAATAATAATAATTTTAATTAACTTATAGCTAGTCATTTGTTAGACTTATGATGTGACATATTTCTTGGTATACGTTCTTGGTCAAAATTGAGTCATTGTGAATCCAGGTAGAAAATACTCCATATAGCATTAGTACGTAAACAATATCTTTATAATAAAAAAAATACATATATAAATACAATTTTGTAAATGACCAAACAAAATGTTAGTGGTGACATAATTAGTAAAACGAAATTAACTTACTAATATACTTTTAAACTAAATGGAGAGAAAAGTTATTTCTATTATAGATATTAACTCCAGGACTATATACTTGATAAAAATATTTAAACTTATTAAGTTAGCATTACATGTATCATAATAATGAACATATATAAATTAAAATTAAAATTTGAAAAGATCTAATATATAAAGATGAGAGTATATATATATATATATAATGACATGAATTATTATTATTGATGTTGTGTATTGACTGTGTTATGTTAGCAATAGAAGAGAAAGAAGGTTGAGAAGAAGAGTATGCATTGGTTTGATTGAATTGAGGATATTGTGGTGTCAGTATTTATATATATACCCCACACAACCAATCAATTATTTTTCTGTTCTCAAATTTAATTTAATAAGAAATTAGACTTTGACTTCATCACTTGACTCTGGTTTTCCAGTGAACTGTCTTATTAGGATGCTTCAATTTGGGACAACGCGTGGACTACCAAATTCAAAGATTCCACTCGGACTCAGACTCTATACAAGTGAAATTAATATACTACAATTGAATTGAAATTGGACTAACCTAATAAAATCGTCAAATAAACCCAAAAAGAAAATATTGTATTTTTAGAAATAAAATAAATAAGATCCCACACACGTATTATATGTAAAAGAAAATTTATGGTTTGGATAATTATAAATCCATCTCATATTTTTCCTTCTTTATTAAAAATATTGGATAACATTTTTAATTATGTCTAACTAATCAATGGAGAGCACTTAACATTGTGTATAGCTATTGTAACACGAAGACTATAGTTCAAACTTATTGAAAAAGTAATATGAATGATATTTTTATACTTTTTATTTTCAAAATTAATGCAAATTAGGCATTGTGCGCTGTTTTGTTATTATCGTTACTTGTAGCTTTTGTTAATGTAATTCAAGACTTCATTTATCTAACATCTAATTTTAGAAATATAAAATTAATAAAATAAGATATTTTATAATAATATTCAAAATAGATCATTCAAAATATAAAATATATTAATAGAGAATCAAAAGATAGGATCATAAAACATATACACAAAAAGTTTTATACCAAAACTAACCATTAATGCTCCCAGAGCATCTTACAACTCTAACTACTGACTCCTTATCTTCTATAGGTGCCTTTATTCCTACATCTTCATCTATTCACACCAATAAGGTGATCATTACAAAAGAAAGAGAGAACTACAAAAAAGATAAACAAACACAAAATAGTAAACTAATTTGCAAAAGGAATATCATAACAAACACATTGTATCAAATACAATGCACTCCAAACAATCATATAGATATAAATCTTATAATCAAAGACTCTTCTAAACTCAATTATTCGAATACATGCATTGATATCAGATTCACTTGAGACATGCACTTGTGGTGGCCTTTACTGCTTTGCAGAGCTAGTGCCAATGAGTTTCACCCTACCACTCACAAGGTTAACCCCTTTCTCGTCTTAGGCAAAGGAAAAACACACACGCATACAAACACACACACGCACACATGCACACGTCAGCATTCCAAATCCAGCAAGCCCAGTTTGTGCCCAATGAGAACACCACCACAACTCCCAGATTTTAAGTTTAGAAAGCGGTGCCCAACGACACTATGTGGTGCCCAATGACAACCAACACAGAGAGCATTGTCTGGGTGGCGCCCAATGGTATTAGTGTCGTCCGATTATTATACCAAAACTTAAAACACCCCCTTTTGAGCTTTAGTTGAGTAATTCCCAACTTTTTATAAACATCCTAATACTTCAAATTTTAGGTTCTTAACTCAAATTAGACAAAAGCGCTCAATTAAAGGCTTTCATGTTAAGCATTCCCAAACCAAACCAAATTTCAACTTTCTTACATATCACAACTTAATGTAAAAATTCATTAACACTCAACAAAAGAAAACAAAAAATAGTCCAGATCATAATAAGTAATAATTCCAAATTTGAATATCACAAGATTTGAATTAGAGCCAATAATTAGAATGAGAAACACAACATAATAAGGTTAAAATTGACATCACTTGCCTAAATTAAATGCTCTTAAGCTCACCAACGCTTTCTCACAACTCCCACCCACGAAACCCTATTTACACATACAAGAAAGATAAGATCAATGATCTGAGTATACAACTAGACTCACCAACATACAAGGACATATTTTTGATGAAACAGGACAACATGCAATACCGAATAGCCAACAGAAACAAAAATTTCAGATTTGATTCTAAGAGAAGAGGTAAAATGGAATTTACTCTACTCATGAATTTGATTGGTGAGTAGAGTGAAAGAGTTTACCAGAATGACTCTGATTAAAGAAAAGATGAAATTTGAGCGAAATATTGAAGAAAGAATATGAAAAATTATGAAGGAACAACTTAGAAAGAAGACTAAAACATGTAGTTTCATGAATGGCTTCTTACACGAAGAAAAAAACTTTTGCCTTTTACTTTTTAAAAAAACTAAGTTAGTGGTCTTACAATTTACAAGAGAATGGAAAGTGTGATTATTTTATGGTAATAAAAGTTTATATGATCATGACGAGTTTTGTCACCAAAAGCAACTCACTCCGTTCCTTTATCTGATGATAAAAAAAATAAAACATGATTTGTTTAAACCTTTTGATAACCTCCACATGCTTTGCATAAGTCATGAAAAATAAAATTTTCATGTAAAATGTCTTACCAAATACAAATCACACTGTTAGCGTACTCCAAGATTCCATTACGCGTAATTTGACCCTTGTAGGTTAAAACGAAATTAATAAAAAAAAAAAAGAGACATGCATGAGACAACACATTTCCAAAACATCAACACTTAAATGCAAAAGCCCAATTTACTTTCTCCTTCAACAACTAACAACAAAAAATACACCGAACCAATTTTTTTTAAAGTAACATAGTTTAAAAAAAAAAAAAAAACCAAGTCAATAAATTGTTGGATGATTATAAAGAATATAAAAGGAAAAATTTGAATCCTCATTTGAAGATGTCATGTGACTACAAATGATATGGGTTCTTCGTTTTTCTTCATCACCTGGAATGGAAAGAGAATAAGACAGTGTTTTTCCTACTCTGTAAAAGGTAAAATGAGAGTTTTTGGAAATTCACTTTGCAAAGTAAAAAATATATCTAACTTTATTTTTGCCAATTTAGTTAATCTCAATTATTATCAATTTGACATGTTTATATTTACAACCAAGTGTTTATAAGTGTAACCTTACCAAATCTTCCTGCACGACACGACGAAATTAAGTGATTTTCCCCACATTTAGGAGCTTTTAATGATTAAACTATTTTGGGAAACTAAAATCACCACACCATACATTTATAACGCGAATTTGGTCATTTATCCAAATTATAACTTTATCTTGAAAATTATTATTTTATGTTCAATTATTCTTTCATTCTTTTTAATCTTTTTACGTGAAAGATATTTATTAAATTTAAACACTTTAAGAATAAAATTAGTAATAAAAGCTCAAATTTTCTTTTTTAAATTTAATTCATTTAAATAAATGATTCAATTTCAACGTATCAATTTGCCAAGTTTACCTTTAAAAAGTTAGACAGATTATTCATTTATAACCTATTTGATTTCCAAAATATTAAGAGCATGTGCTCATAATGCAATGATGCAACCAAACACCAACTAACCCGTTTATTGTCTTTTAATATAGTACTGAAATTAATTAACTTAGTTTCCAAAAAGAAATTCATCCAAACTGAATAATGTCTGCCCCTAAAAGAGAACGTGGAAATATACGAGCCAATAAAGAAAAGACACGTGGGTTAGCTTTATCACTTGTATTTCTTTTTAAATATTCTCTTCGTGTTCCATTCCTTCTCGTATTAATTTATTTAATTTACTGATATATCAGTAAACTATGTTGCTTTTTTATTAAATTAATATTTTGTCTTACAAATATTTTCGACATAATAACGTGTTGATGGGATCCTGTATAAAAAATAATAATTATAGGGTCAAGTTGACCAAAAGCCCTTTGGCTATTGCCAAGTCAATAAAACTCGTGCTTTTGATTTGTGCTTAATGTTACTGCAAATATAGAAAGGAGACAACCTTGGTGTGAACGGATTTAATTCACATGTTGAAGGAAGCAAAACTGTATAATCTAGCTGGCTTAGTCATCATAAAACCATGGTCGTTTTTCATGTATCAATGTCCAGTGTCTAGATATTCATTCTCCCATATCTTGGGATTCGATTTTTTTTTTTTGGAAAAGTGAAATGAAAATTTATAATTGTTAAACAAATAATTAATATTTCAAGCATATATGTAAATAATAATGGATATATTAAATTAATAATTGTTTTTCTAATTAATTGTAATCGTTCTTTTTCCAATTAATAACCAATATTCATATGATTCGTGGGTGGTAGGTATTATTATTGCACATGTGCTTATGGTTGGGTGCCAGTAGTCACAGATTCACAATATTGAGACATGAATAATCGTAAAAGTGCAATGAACTGAGATTTTTTTTAATAGGTTGTTATAATACGAAGAAAGCGTGGATTTATAGAGGATTATAGTAATTGACATCGTAGTTCTATTATATATATAAAATATTTAACATCATTTTTACTCTAAAATTTTAAAATAATAATATTATAGACCTTTATTTTTATATATTCTACGCATAAAGATAAGACAACATTAGAAAATAACAAAGGAAATAGATTATCTACCGAAGCTTATTTAAAGAAAATAAAACAATTAATTAAATCACGTGTAAACACAATAGAAACCATGTTATTTTAGCAGTCTAACTGTTCGAAAGTCAAATCTAATGACTTATATTATGCAACGAAGGGTTGGAGATAGAACTAATTAACAACACACTTTGCTGCTCAATCATTACTCTAATTATTCACACTAATGTGTTTGTTTTAACCTTTATTTGGAATGAATTTTTTCAAAAGTTTTTTTCTCGCATTTTTTCTTTAATAAAATAAGAAACAACAGATATTTTTAATTTATTTTGCTAAACAAATTTCTTCAGAATTTACAGGGTTTAATGTTACAAATAAACAAGCACAACGTTCCTCTTACCGTTAGAAAAGGACGGTAAAGCCGAGGCCCATTGTAGACCCGTATCAGCCCAATAAAGGCCCATAAATCAAAAGGCAGAAACTAACGGCTACTTCCTCATCCATCATCATATTCATTCTGTTTTCTTATAAACCCTCACTACTACTCTGTTCTGTGCAGTGCAATTACTACTATTTTTTCTGTGCAAAGTATTATTAGGTTATTATTTTCAATGGAGACCCCATTATCCACCAGAACAGTACCGACACATAACCCCTCCACCACAGTTTCCAGTGAGTGATTTTTTCTTGTTCCACTGACTGTTAATTTTTCATTTTTTTTCTCCTTTAAGCTCAACCAAAATGACCGTTCATTCATTTTTTTTTCTAGGAAAGATTGAAGATTCTGGAAAAAACGTGTCAGCTTCAAAATCAAGGGGGCAACAATGGAATTCATCTGCATTAATAGACATAACAAATGATTCCCCAATTGTGGGACTCGCCAATGGGGTAATTCTTGATACTCCATTGGCGAAGCAGAGCGGAAGCAGAATGAAGAACACGCCAGGGTCAGGGGAAGACTTGCTGAGGGGTCAAGTGAAGACCCTTTTGCTTAAAGTGGAAGAGGAAGTTGAGATTACCAAGTTCTCGCTTGAAAGCTCGGAACTTCTTGCACCCATTCCCGTCAATGCGTCTGAAACTCAGAATATTTCTGGTTTGGCTTCAGTCACTCCTTCTGATGTTTTCCAACAACCCCTTGTTCCTCAGGTTCGTCGAGTCTTTACCAAAGGAAAATGCCAAGAATATGTTGTTTTTACAACTGAATAGACAAGATAACCAATAAACTAGCACATTTGTTTTGGTTGAACTTACTTTCTAAGAAATTGCAGCTTATTTTTTAAAACTTCATCTCCCAATGTTCTCCCAATGTGACGAAAAAGAAAAAAAGGTTTGTTTTTTCTAAAACAATCTACATCAAACATGTTAAACTCATGATTGAAAAATGTGTATTCAAAGGTTTTGTTTTTAATTTGCAAATTTGTGACTTTAATATCAATTTATGTGTTTTATTTTTACATATTTGTAGAAAATTAAGAAAAATTCAAGTGGTTCTTCGACAAATTCTAAAGTATGAGACATGACAGAAAATAAAAATTACTTTGACCCTTCCTAATTACTTGATCTTTACGACTAATCTTGTGTCATAACTTTGGTGATAGGTGGTGGTGAATCAAGAGAACTTTGAATCTGAAAAGAGTGTGATAAGCAGGTCCCTTTTACTTGACTTCTCAGACAAATCACCAGATTCAAATGCGTCAGAAGAATGTTTCTCTGAGCTGGTTAGTAGCTCCTTCACAGATGATGATGATGATGATTCTATGTGGTCAATGCAGACCAATGCAAGCATCCAAGATGAAGATGAGGGAAAAATAGCTGAAGATAAAGAAGATTATATAGAGAACATTAAAGGAGGGATAGTACTTGATGAACTCTGTGAAGGTTTGAACAGGATTAACATGAATGAAGGAATGGCTCCGAAGTTTGAAGGTAAACACACAAGGTTTATATACGACAGTGATGATAATGAGATTGTGAAAGAGGAGGTGGAAGAGAAATGTGCTCAGAATGATTCTTCACCTAACATACTGTGTTTGAAAGGATTGCCAACCCCGAAAGGGAAACACTTGCGCTTTTATGATGACGAAGAAGAGGAGGGAAAATCTTCTTTATGATTCTTGGATGAACTTTTTTGGCATATTGGTGAAATTTTACAATGTGAATGACATTTATAGGAAGAAGAGAAACTTTTGTTTTGATTCTTGTTGTTTTGATGGAGTATTCTTTGGATTTTAATATGGGAAATTGAGAAGCTAGTTACCACACTTTAGTGGTCCAAACCCAAAGTAAAGTGTGCCACTTTATTGAATGATTTTGTTATAAGTTTCATATTTAAATTCAACTTAATCAATTCACTTCTGATATTAATCAGTATTTAAAAAAAAAAAACAGTAGTTTCAAATTTTTTTCCTTATAACTGATTTTATCTTTATTTGCTTCTCTAATTTGAATGGTTTGATTTTAAAGTAGATAGTAATTTGATATATCGATTTCTCATCTAATTTGTTATTCAAATCCAAATTTTATATGAACTGTATGATTTTATTTAAATTCATTTGTTGTCATTGGTTTTGGTTAAGTTTTAATGTTACATTTAGAAATAAAATAGGAAACACATAAATCAACTGAAATAGTTAATCTGACTTTTAAAAAATAATTCTAGTCACAAAATATGAAACTCAGTTAGTACTTATTAAAGAGTATATGGTATTAGAATACGAAATTTTGTCCAAAGCACTCACTTTCATTAAAAAAGTAGAATTAAATTTTTTGGGAACAAATTTACTTTTTCCATTTTTTAAAATTAACATTATGAAAAATTATTTTTTAATCTTTTTTTTTATATATTTATTGAGGCTATTAAATAATATTAATTGCATAATTTAGTATGTCTCTTAGATATTTTTTAGATATATATATTTTTTTCTAATTTGAATTTATGAATTTTTTTTATCATTTTAGTAAATGATATTTTTAATATTTATTTTAAATTTTAATTTAAAGAAATTATTGGAAACAAAATTTCTAACGCATTTAAATAAATTCATTTTTATAATATTAACAAAATAAATTTAAATAATTTAAATAATAACTTAACTTTTCAATTTTCATTATCAAATAAATTTATCATTATTAAACAATTAAGTACAAAAAAAATTTATATTTTTAAAAAATTATTATTTAAAAAAAATATATATTTTTCATGTAATGGGAGCTGAAAGTAATTTATATATTTTAAAAAAAAAATTAGAAGTTTGACACAACAACCTTCATTATTTGGTCAACCACATCTCTTTGTTTTGAGGTTAACCATCTAAAAAGAAAAAAAAAAAAATCCTCTCTTATTCTTCTTTATCATAATTTAATTCATAGATTATTTGGTAATTCAATTTATCATGGTAGTGTGAATAAAAATTCTTGAAAAACTTTTCATTTAAGAAAAGTAATAATTACTTGCACCTTTTATTTGTTTTGTTGTTCATTTTATTTTTATATTTGTGTAATTATTTGAATTATAAAAATAGTTACTAAAATTATTAAAATGATAAAATAGACAAATAATTT
>Ga0214544_1003791_pt1 | contig 30844 bp, 9 predicted proteins | sample CNSS3metaG_FD_160074 | JGI IMG/M metagenome (GOLD analysis project Ga0214544, IMG submission 160074) | Root nodule microbial communities from cowpea collected in UCLA plant growth center, Los Angeles, California, USA - CNSS3 | ecosystem: Host-associated > Plants > Roots > Nodule | place: USA...
ATTCTTAAAGTTTGAATATGATCTATTTACCTATAATTTTTTTTAAGTCCAAGTTTGGTATGATCCGAAAGGTTTTTCGTAGAAAATTATGAACCAGCTTAGAAACCTAATTAGTTCGTAAAGCAAACTCATTTTGTTTCATAATATTATTTTTTTAAAAAAAACAAGTATTAGAGGAAATAATTTTTTTAAAAAATTAATAAATCATTAGATTAACAATGATCAGACACAACATACACCAATTTCTCATCCTTTCAAAGGATAAAAATTGAGAAAAATAAAACTATAAGCGAAAATAATGAAGTAACAAAAAAAGTAACATAAAAAGGAAAAACTTCAACAAAAAAGTATTGAACATTTGTACCTTTTTATTGAAGCATCATATTACTAACAAGTATATTTGATCACTTTCTTTTTTCAAAAATATCAATTTAATCTTGAAAACTATCTTAATTTTTTAGTAAAAAATGTAACAGTTTAATTAATTTAAATGAAATTGAATTATCAAATATATTATCAAATTTTATTTTTATTAATAAAAAATATAATTTTAAAAACTTGATTGAAAAGTGAACTACATATTAACAAAAAAAAGTATATTCATTTAATTTATTAACTCTATAATAATCATTTTATAACCTATATCAATAATAATTTATAATTAAATAAAATTATAAGACCTTACACTGAGTTTTGGAGAAATTGAGATCCCTAATTGAAATGGGTTTGCGAAAATTTTCGATTTAGCTTTGAACCAAAGAATTTCACATCCTCTCAACACAATATTGCTTCAATTTTTGTTGGTAATGTAGAGAGAAAGAGAAAGGGAAAATAAAGATGAGGTTGAACGTGAGCAACCGCGGACCTTAGAAGGCTTGTACGGTCATGGCTCCCAATTTTTTATATATTTTTTAAAAATATTTTTAAATAGGTTTTTTAAAATTTTTAGATTGGTTTGTATTTTAATGTCAATAAATAATAAAATATAAAATTAAATATAATACAAAATAATAAAATTTATTAACATATTTTTTTCTCTTTTATTTTAAGTTTTTATATATTATATTCGGTGATTATTCTTGCATATCTTTTTCTTTTCCCGTTTTAAAAGAAAATAGAAAGTTAGATACAAATCTATTGACTTAGCTCTCATTTTTTATCTCTTAATAATGAAATTAATAATAATGAAACATTAGTTTGATATTTAGTATTTTTTTCATATTATGATTTTTTTTTTGTATATTTACTTTTTTAGGAAGAAAAAAAAAGTTATGCATTATATATTTTTTCATAACCATTTTTTAGATCTGACTTGATTAATATAGATTTTGTTTAGTAATTATGTCTCAATTTTTTATTAGATTTTGATATATTATTTTTTAGTCTTATTTTTTTTTTAAATAGGTATATTGATGAAGAATAAAATAATATATTTATTTTTTGTAAGTGATGAGAGGAAAGATAAATGTGAAGATGAAAACAATACAAATTTACTTGTTCACCTATCTTTAAGCATGATATTAAGGATTAAATTGTTCAATTAGAGGAACCTTTCTTAAAATTCAAGGAATTATAGGTAGGAAGTTCATATTAATCCTTCAGAATTATAAGTGGAAAGTTTCATATTAATTCTTTGAAACTTATTATAAGACAACATTATCAAATATGAAAATATCCAGTGAAAGAGATGAAATTATAAAAACTTATTTAAATGGGTTTCATAAGTACAACTCCAAAACTATCATTTATTTGAAGGAAAAATGTATAAAGAGATTTCAATACTAAATTATATGTACTTTTGTTATATTAGTGACAATGATTAAATAAATAAAATTTTAAGTATATTATTTTGGTCCCTTGAAAAACTTTGATCAATATCCACCACTAAATGTGAGAAAGGTAACAATGAGGTTTAGTGATGGCAATGAAATGGAAAAGAAAAGTGTTCTTGTATGGAATCGAGTTGCCTCAAGAGTCTTCAATCCTTCGATGCTCAAGTCTGTAATACTTCTAGTTTAGGTGTGACTAAAAGATGAATACAAAGAATAGATCCCTTACCTTGGACACTGAACCCTCTTTTATATTACCTTAGTTTAATCATGACTTAATAATCTTTGTAACCGCTTTTATTCTCTTAGTAAATACCAATAAAACCTTATGAATGTCCTATCGTAACAGTAATGTTGTTTCATTCCATTATTCCATTATGCTGCCCATATTCTTAAATGCACTCTTACATCCATGTATCCCATTTGGGATATACACCTATATGCTTGATCCCTTTATGTATTGGGATGTACCTCTATATGCCTGATCCCCTATGTACTGAGATGTATGTCTATACTCCTAAACCCATATGTACTAGGATGTACACATGTATGCTTGATCCCATATGTACTAGGATATGTACTAGGATGTACGTTTGTACCTATAAGCCCATAGGTGAATTAGATTGAGATGTACCTACTCCTTGTTGAAGTTAGCATATACTCATCTTTAGGTGGGACTAAGATGTACTCGACTCCCCTATACAAAGAGAGAAAGAATAAAGGGAAAGAAAAAAGAAAAAAAAATATAAAAGAAAAGAGAATTAATATATATATATATATATAAATATATATATATATATATATATATATATATATATATATATATATATATATATATATATACATACACACACTAAAGGTTAAAATACCTTTTTGTTCTCAATTTTCGTCAATTTTTGTCAAATCAGTTCTAATTTTGTTTTTATGCTCAAATAGGTCTAAATTTTCGTCAATTTTGTTCAATTTGGTCATTTTTTGCTAATACCGTTTAAATCATTAATGGTAATGAACAATGTGTTCCATGTGCCACTTTGTGGTTTTTTAAATATTTTTAAATTTTTTTTTTTTTTTAAAATGTCCACATGTCAACCCAACGGCGTGTCACGTGTCAGAGTCAATGTTTTATATTCAATTTGGTCCCTATATTTGTTATTTTTATTCAATTTAGTCCTAATTTTGATTAAAATTAACCAATTTTGTCTCTATCGAAGATGAGACAAAAATTAATTTTTATATAAAAGTTATAATGATGTGAATTTTAATATATTATATAAAAATATTTAATTAAAAATGTGAATTTTAATATAAAAGATAAATTTGATTTCAATTTGGAGAGGAACAAAATTTGTTCATGTTAACAAAAATTATGACTAAATTAAACAAAAATAATGAATATAGAGACCAAATTGAATATAAAATATTGACTTTGAGACATGGTACACTACTGGGTTGACACGTGGACATTTAAAAAAATAAAATTAAAAATTAAAAAATTAAAAATAAAATAAAATAAACCACGAAGTGAACGTGACTGTTCATGGTTGTTAATAATTTAAATGGTGTTAGTGTCAGTACAAAATGATCTAATTGAAGAAAATTGACGAAAATTAATACATATTTAAGCACAAAAACAAATTTAGAACTGATTTCACGAAACTTTACAAAAATGAAAACAAAAAAATATTTTAACTTATATGTCAACCATATGTTCAAAATATTTAATCCGGTCGGCATAACTATTAGACACAACAACTAAAAGTTAATGTATCTAAAAGTTGATATAAAATAGTGCATAACAAAACAAAAACCTTTCACAATAGTTATATCAAGCATGTTTCACGTTAAAAACCTCAACTCTACAAGTCAAAGTGAGTTCAACATAACGTACACCTAAAATGTGTCTTGGTGGCGTAAAAACTCTCCTCATATTTTTCAAATATGATGTCTTGATATACATAATTTGGACCAGTGAAACGATCTAAAGATTCCTTTATTTATTACTAAGCCAAAGTTCGTATTAATATATCATCTCATACATGTGATTTAATTAATCCAATCCTAACATATCAAATTATATTTTTAACTATTTCAGTTCATCAGATTCAATAAAAGATAATAGTTTGCTTTTTTTCTTTCTATCGGCGATAATAGTTTGCTTGATGTAACTTATATAACTCTACTCGATCAAGCAAAATTGAAGTTAAATGTAAAACCAATAGCAACACAAACATCGTCAAATTCAGTTCAAACTTCTAGATGTAATATTAATAATTTCAAAACCAACTATTCAACAAAATTCAAAATCAACAACGAATTAATTTTTCTTTTGGATTTTTTTTTTTGTGTTCCCAACCAATAACTAAAGGGAGTGTAGAATGTACAAACAATTTTAGGAACCTAGAGAAATATTATCAAACAATTTGAAACTTATATCAAAGGATGAATCAGTTGTGATAACAATTTTCCTCAAGTGACAACCAGTAAAATTTTTAATTGCGCATAAAATAGGATAAAATAACAAAAAATTAGTTACTAAAAAACGACTTACTACAAATTAAATTTTGATAGACTAAAAAAAAAGACTTACGGCTCATAATTTCTACCTAATATTCGCATATAGAACTAGTAACGAGTAGTAAATGAATATTTTAAATAGATATCCGTGAATAACATATATATGTATTTTTTATACCCGTAAGTTAACGGAGTTGATACGGGTATCATAGTATTCGTACTCGTGGATACCCATATCCACTATATTTTAATTTAAATTAAAAAAACATAATTAAAATAAAACACTAACACATTGGAATTGAATGTGTTATTTTTTATCAATTAATTTTAAAAAATCTCTATTTCTTTGTAAACCGTCATTCAACACTATTTAAATGAATTATTTGCATTTTGTTTGAAATTTATAAATGTTATGCATTGTATTTTTATTTGAATTTATGATTAAAATATAATATTAAATATTAAATTTTTCTTTTGTAAATATCCGTGGTTACCTGTGGATATTAAAAAAATATGCAGGTACCCGCATAACGGATATCTGCACGGATATGAGAACGGGTATGAGTCAGATATTTACCTAGCGGGTAGGGTACGGGGAGCTATTACCCGTACGCTACCCGTCCCGTTGACGTTGACATCCCTAGATATGATAGGATGTATATATGAACGAGATGCGAATAAATGTAATAAATTCTAAGAGAAGTGGAAGTAGTGATAGGAAAGGGATGCGTTTTGTTATCTCATACTCATCTCAAAATAAAAAAAGTTATCCTCATAGTCAAACCCAATGGGTATAAAATTTTTGTCGTATCATCATTTCCACCGGGTAACGGGTATATACTTATACTCATGCACGTTTTCTTATTGTTTCTATATCAATTAATTATTTTTTATAAAATAATAAAAAATCACATTAAATGAAACATAATATTATCAAATATTCAATATTAAAAGAATAGTTGTTTCTTCAATATCAAATATTTAGAAAGAAATTATACTCGTATACATTTCAAATTAGTATACCAAATAAAATTTCATGAAAGGCAAAATATTTATTAAATTTGCATACGTTAATGAAGCCTAGTTAATAAAATTTTAAAATATTTAAACAATATATATAAAAGAAAAACAAATATTCAAATTAAAAAATATTTTAAATGCTTGTTTACTTTAATTTTTTTAATTCTAATAAAATCTCTTTTTTTATACACTAATAAAACTTATAATATATCATTTGATCAAATCACACAAAGAACAAAAATTAAACTAAAAATAATGTAATTTTAACATAAAGTTTCTATCTTTTGAACTTAAATATATGTTGGATGGTAATAAAGAAGATTTGTGGCAATTACATTAAATTATTATATTATAGTAAATAAAATTTATTTATACAATGTACATGCATGATAATTAGGTAGAAAATGAAAATAAATAAATAAAAAATATCAAAATGGTAATCAACATGATAAAAATAAACAACGCATAAAAATATTAAAAAAGTGATCAAATGTGTGTCTTAGAAACAATTTGAGATATCAATAAACGAAATCACACAAAAAGAGAACAAAATGTATAATCAAGAAGATGAAAAATACTTTAGGGATCTAAGAAAACTTTTCAAATATCAACCTAGTCGATGATTGAGAGAATGAAAATTATTTTAGCGAAACAAAATAGTTTTTCAAATGAAGCAAAAGTTAATAATAATAGAATAAAGAAGATAAATTTTTATATTACCTAGTAAATTAAATGTTTATTCTATTAGAACGCTTAAATTGAAAGTGCACAAATTTCTCATGTGAAAATAAAATATACAATAAATAAAAATATTAAAAAATAGGAGAAATACTCAAATGTGAGACATAAAAAATATTTGATTGACATACATCATTTAAACATAACTGCATAAAGGTTGTGATAAGCAAAAAAATATCTAAGGTTGTGATAAGACAAAAAATATCTTGGAGATTTGAATGAATTTCAATACAAGTCAAACAATAAAAAGAAAAAACGAAGAGAATATATATATATATATATATATATATATATATATATATATATATATATATATAATGGGTATTATAATGGGTATAGGGAGAAAGACGAGACGAATATGTACATTTTCATTCTCATCCCCACACTCAAATGAAAAAGTCAGGTATTCTTCATACCTATACCAATACCTAGTCAATACAAAAATTTTCCATCAAAACGGGGACGAGTTCAAGCAATACCTACGATAATATATTTATTTGCCATAAGTGGAAGATAAAGGTTTACATAGTTTGATTGAAGTATCAAACACTTCTAATATAACCTTAATATCTATTAATATAATTTGCTATACAATATAAGAGAGTCAAATATTTTTTATTATACACAGAAAAAATAAAATATTATCTAAGAAGTAAAGATGTTTCTGCATTTTATTATAAATATAAGAAAAATGTCTACTTATTTATTTTAAAAATAAAAGAAGTGAACATTATTTATTACAATATTATGAGAGAGAAGTAGATTATTTTTCGTATCGAAAGGTAAATCAGCATAATGATATATTCATAATATACTTTATTATATGGAGTAGTTAAATGTTTTAGTATATAATTCAATTTATTTTAGAAAAGTACATAATATGAATATAGTAAGTAAATATATATAATAAAAGATGCATGCGTAATTATTAGAGACATCTTTTTTGAAAGCAAAATTGGGAGTGTTTTGTTTTTATATACAATTCGGTGTCTTCATGAATCGTCATGATTCATTATTGTCGATTTGAACGGTTTATAAATGGTTTTTCCTCTAAATTACATGTTCTTTGGTTATAGTGACATGTTTTTGGATTGTAGTTAAAATTAAGTTTAGTTGAATGCAACTAAAAATTTTAGTCAACAAAAAAAAAGTGTTATAGTTTAAGTTCCACGATTTGATTCAATTGAAGGATCAAACCCTTACGACTAGACCAAAAATTATAATTATTAATCAGGTGTAAGTTTTTCTACTTAAAAATTAAGAGCGTAGCAATCCAAATGTTAAGATTCAATGGTGACTCAGCCCACTTAAACTCCGTCACGGAACAATTAATGTCACCTAAAAAAACAACTTATATTTGATGTTCAATCAAATAGAACCAAAATTTATCAAATATCATTTGTAACTTTCAATACAAAATAGACTTTGTGTTTTATCCCAAATCAAAAGTGGACACGTCTTTCACCTGCCAAAATTTTTAATTTTTTTACATTATACATATTATATATTTTTAAATTATAGTAATATATATTAGAAATTAATAGAAGCTAAATTAGGTATTTTATTTATTTATTTTATAAAGTATAATATTTAATGTTACTAAATAATAAAACATAAAGTTAAATGTAACGAGGAATAAAAATATTTATAAAGAGGTTTCTTATTTTCTTTCTTATTATGTTTTTGAGTTTTCCACAAATTATACTCATTTCATACATTCACATGGTTTCTTTTTGTTTTGAAAAAGAAGGTAGATACAATCTGTTATTTTTTTTCTTTCATTTCTCATTTGTTCTCTTTCATTCGTGAAGGAAAAAAGTATCCCTCTTGTCTCACATAATACTGAAACATTTATTTAATAGTTAACATTATTTTTTATCTCATGAGCCCTATATTACTTTTTTATAAATATGGGAGAAAAAGTATTGTACTATGTATTTTTTTCATAACTGTCTTTTAATTGAGACTTGATTACCATAAATTTTTCTTTTAATAACTCTTAATTTTTTATTTTTTGATTAAATGATGATAAATTATATTTTAATCTTAAACTTAAAGAAAAATAAGTATATTGATGAAGAATAAAAGAATATATGTAGTTTTTAAAAGTGATAAAAAGAAAGATACATGTGACGATGAAAATATGATAAATTCTACTTATTTACGTATTTCGAAACACGATACAAATAATCATATTTTTCAACTAGAGAAACCTTTTATCAAGGTTCAACGAATTACAATTGCGAAGTTTCATATTATTCTTTGGAATTAGTTCATATTTACATTGAAAAATAAATGATTGAAAATTTTAGTTCTGATTCAATTATTGATGAATTCATAAAAGTGAAAGAACTATGGACAATCGTTTATATATAAATAATTTCTTTGTAGTTACAGTTATACTAAATTATGTATTCATTTTTATTATGTTAATAATAATAATTAAATATATAAATTTTGAGTATATTAATTTGACTTCCCCGTATCAAGATCCGTCATTATAATGCCTACCCAATTGTCACACAACTTCCATATACTCCAAACAACCGAACAAGTAAACAATAAATGACATGATGAATCTTCACAGCTCCCACACATCACACATATTACTATAGATAGTGTTAGCTAAGTATACATAAATAATATTTAATGCATGATAAAAATACTAATATTTAGCACACACATGGTTTTAGTTTGTGACTAATTTTGAAATGCATTTAGTTTGTTAAATATTTTCTCTCATTTGCTCTGGAATATAAATTTTAATATTTATAATAGACCGCATGTGTAATAATAATAATTATTATTTAAATGAAAACGACTAGAAATAAAATTGAAACGAACGACAGAGCAGAAGATAGCGATGAATTCATAAACCATCGACCACCGGCACATGCCTTATTTAATAGCTTAATAAATACAGACTTTTTAGAAATGAAAAACATAATTTTCTATAAATTAAAACTGTTCTATATATACATATAAGTTAATTTTAAAAATTCCTCTTATATAATTATTATAGTTTATATCTACTTTATCCATATTTGTATCATTTTTAATTAATTGAAATTAACTGATGTTTACATAAATAGTTAAAATCCTACTGAAATGTTTAACTGAAAAATTGTACAATTAAAATTTAATTTACTTATCGTACAATTAAATATTTCAAACACTTTTTGTATGAGAAAATTTAATCTCCTCTTCCAAATAGGTATTTCAAATAGCTGCAAAAAATGTCTAGAATTGAAAATTATTTTTCTTATCAAAAAGTACGTTTTTATGAAAACCACTTATCGGTAAATAATTTATAATTGATGTTATTGTACCGTACATAAGGGCCGATGACTCTTTGAGATGATTATCCTTTGGATTGATATTTTTGGACAATTATTTTTGGGTTGATATTTTTTATGGATTACCTTCGGGTTGATTACCTTTTGAGTCAATCATTCTTGACCGATCACCCTTTGGATCGATCATCTTTAGGCCAATCATCATTAATCGATCACCCTTTGAGCCAATCATCCTTAGTCTATCACTGTTAGGTCGATCATCCTCGGGTCAATCATCCTTAGTCGATCGCCCTATGGGTCGATCATCTTGACTGAATGCCTTGATCGGTCGATTACAGAATGAAGGTCACATTAACACTTAGTCAATGATCACCACGAATCAGCCTACTAATATTGATTAAGGTATGTCGTGATTAGACCAACAAAAAGGTAAAAGCCCATAACAACTACTATAAACAAAAGTCTAAGGTATGATTGTACACACACATGCATTACAACACTTAATATCCTTCCGATTAATTACTTACTAACTTTAGCACTTGAGTACCTTTTGCAAGTACCCTTCGAGCGATGTGGATGGTCGGCAAGGCGTAAAACTTGAAGACCAGTTAGAGCAGGGGACATCCAGTGAGCCGCAAAGTGGACGCTCGTCCCTTTTACCCAAAATAATTATGACAAATTATTTCATTACCTGCTATGAAGATTTTCATTTTTGTGTTGTATTGCTATGGTTGATGAATTTTTGGAGTTTGGTTAAGGCTGAATTATGAAATTATTATCCGTTATTAGTAGTATTGGAGATGTTAAAAATTGTTAAATATAAATGGTAAATAATAATATATAATATCTAACTCTTTATAGTGTATAATAAATCTCTAGAAAAAAGTAGGGTAACAAAATAGATCAATCTAACTTATTTTAGTCTGTTTTGCCATTGGCTTGTTAAAAATGGACTAGACCGAATTGACTCGCCACAAGAAAAGAGGGAGGTATATTTCTACGTGTATCTTTATACTTTCTTTCTTCCTACCTTCATAAACAAAGTAAAAAGACAAATTTTTCCTCATCTTCTTCCTTCCTCCTTCACTATTGCACCTTCATACTTTCTTCCACCTTGCACCTCCACTCTCATTCTCCCACCTCCATCGACACCTTATCCTTTTCCTTACTTCCACCTTATTCCTCCATCTCCATCTCATCTTTCCCATCTTCTTCCTACAACCCATTCATTCACTCAACCAACCAACAATAACCAATTCAACCTACTGCCGTTTAGGGGTGATCATGGATTGGATTTCTAATGATCCAATCCACATCCATTTTTGATCCAAATAATTTGATTAGATTTTTGATCCAAATTCATTTTTTCAAAAAAAGTAGATTGGATTTTTAAAAAATCAAAATTCAAATATTTATATCAAGATTAAATCCAGATCTAAATATTTAGATCAAATTCAAAATCCAAAATCTATTTTTCAAAAAATAAATTCAAATTAAATTTTTTAAAACTTGTGCCCTTAGAGCTGACACCATAGAATTTGGCAGATTTTTTGTCGAGGCCAAATTTCAGCATGGGATGAACTTGGATGACTTTCAAATGAATTTCGGTCGGGGACGATGTGACCAAATTTTGGCTAAGGTCGACTCGACCAAATTTCAGTCGAGATCGACTTGACTAGATTCGACTGAATTTCGGCCAGTACCGATTTTGCCTAATACGACCAAATTTTGGCCAGAGCCGACTTGGCCAAATATGGCCACATTTGGGTCAGGTCCTGATCAGTCAAATTTCGGTCAGGGTTGACTCCACTAAATTCGTTGGTCGGGACCGACTTGACTGAATATGACCAATTTTTTATCACAACCGACTAAGTTGAATATAGACAATTTTCGTTCGGAACTTAGTCGACCGAATACGTCTAAATTTGGGCAAGTGCCGACTTGACCAAAATTTTGGTCATAACCAACTTGACTGAATTTGGCCAAATTTAGGTTAGGACCGACTCACCTAAATATGACCAAATTTCGGTCACGATCGACTCTGTCGAATATGACCAAATTCAGGCCAGAACCAACTCGATCAAATTTTGGTCGAGGCCAACATGATCGAATTTTGACCGGAGCCAACTTGACTGAATTCGACCAAATTTCGGTCGTGGTCGACTTAGTTGAATACGGCCAAATTTCGATCGTGACCGACTCATTTGAATACGGCTAAATTTCACCCAAGGCCATCTCAGCCAAATAAGACCAAATTTGGGCCAGGGCCGACTCGGCCAAATCTCAATTAGGGCCAACTCAATTGAATTCGACCAAATTTTGACTGAAGCCAACTAGGCTGAATACAACCAAATTTTGGTCGCGGTTGTCTCGGCCGAATACGGTCAAATTTTGTCTAGGTCGACTCAGACTAATGCAGTCAAATTTGGATTGGGGTGAAGTCAACCGAATACTTCCAAATTTTGTCCAGGATCAGCTGGGCCAAATTTTGATCGAGACCGACTTGACAGAATTCGACCAAATTCAACCAAATTTTGATCGAGACCGACATGAAAATTAGATTTTTTGCTCATCCTTAGTTTAACTTTTCAGATCATCTTCTGCTTCCTTACGCTCATTTAAGAGTTCAATAAATATAAATTATTGTTGTTATCATCATAATTTTTATTTTTATGTGTTAAATAAACATTAATTATTACTTTTACCCTCATATTTTTATTCTTTCAATTTTATATGTATTTAATCTCTTTTTATTAATACATTTTTTTACAAGAGTATAATTTAAATTTGTTGGTACAAATTTATGGATACATTAACAATTCTTTTATTAAACTTCTAAATTTTTTAATTAAATTGTAAGTTTTAAAGTTTATGAATATAAATGTCAAGGTTTAGTGTTTAGGGACGTCTCACGTCGCATGTTTCACGACGCACGTCGCACGTCGCACATTGCACGTCTCACGTCTCACATCTCTCAAGTTGCGTTCACGTCTCCCACGTTCCACGTCCCACGTTCCATGTGTCACGTCTCACGTCCCACGTCCCACGTCTCACGTCTCACGTCTCACGATCCACGTCCCACGTTTCACGTCCCACGTCTCACGTCTCACGTCACACGTCACACGTCACATGTCACATGTCACATGTCTCACATCTCACGTTTCACGTCCCACGTCCCACGTCTCACGCCACACGTCTCGCGTCACACATCTCACGCCGCGTCCCACGTTCCACGTCTCACGTCTCACATCCTACGTTCCACGTATCAGGTCTCACGTCCAATCTCCCACGTCTCACGTCTCACGTCTAACGTGTCATATCTCACGTCCCACGTCTCACGTCTTATGTCTCACGTCTCACGTCTCACGTCTCACGTCTCTCGTCTCTCGTCTCACGTCTCACGTCTCACGTTTTATGTCTCACGTCCCACATCGTCTCACGTTTCACGTCCCACGTCATACGTCCAACGTCTTACATTTCACATCTCATATCCCACTTCTCACGTCCCACGTCCTACATCTCACGTCTCACATCTCATGTTGCACGTTCCATGTCCCACGTAGCACGTCTCACGTCTCACGTCCCACGTCGAATGTCTCACATTATTGCACTGAAATATTTGATTCTTTCATAAAATAATGGTGCTTTGGTGGTTGCAGTATAGCTAAGGTTTTTCTTTGCTGTTTATCCTTCTTCAAATTTGTTATTGATCGAAAGAAGAGAAAAGACATTATTTTATCGGAAATAGGAAAGCTAACCTTATGCAACAACAATAATTTAAAGTTTTTGCAGATGTCTGCTATCATTACATGGATGATTTTAGAAAAATGTTTAGATGTTGGCAGATAATATTTTTTTTATTGGTTTTCTATTCTGACATACAATATGCGAAAAGATGTGTCCCAAAATTCTAATAGAGGGTGGGCAAAAAATATCCATTTTTTTATAATCCAATCTATTTTTCTATGATCTAATCCATTTAATATCTATTTTATTAAAAAATCAATCAATTTAAAATTCATTTTATTGGATATGGATATCAATCTGATATATATTTTATGAATTGGATATCCATTCTCTAAATTTAGATTTTCAAAATGGATAATCCAAAATATCCAATCCAAATTTTAAGTTTATATTTTTGGTTTGGCTAGGCTAAAGGTTGAGACAAACTAGTCCAAATTTAGTCGTATTTGATTGAGTTTGCGTGACCCTATACAAAATTTGGCCGAATTCTGTCAAGTCGGTCTCGATCGAAATTTGGCCCAGCTGGTCCTAGAAAAAATTTGGAAGTATTCAGTTGAGTTCACCCCGACCCAAATTTGACTACATTGGCCTGAGTTGACCTAGACAAAATTTGACCGTATTCGGCCGAGACAGCCGCGACCAAAATTTGGTTGTATTCAGCCTAGTTGGCTTCAGTCAAAATTTGGTCGAATTCAATCGAGTTGGCACTCATTGAGATTTGGCCGAGTCGGCCTTGGCCCAAATTTGGTCTTATTTGGCTGAGATGGCCTTGGGTGAAATTTAGCCGTATTCAAATGAGTCGGTCACGATCGAAATTTGGCCGTATTCAACTAAGTCAGCCACGACCGAAATTCAGTCGAGTCGGCTCCGGTCAAAATTCGGTTGTGTTGGCCTCGACCAAAATTTGACCAAATTGGTTCTGACCTGAATTTGGTCGTATTTGACAGAGTCGATCGCGTTGGTCGTGAACAAAATTTTGTCAAGTTGGCACTTACCCAAATTTAGCCGTATTCGATCGACTAAGTTTCGAACGAAATTTGTCTATATTTAACTTAGTCGACTGTGATCGAAAATTGGCCTTATTCAGTCAAGTCGGTCCCGACCAACGAATTTAGTGGAGTCAACCCTGACCGAAATTTGACTGATCAGGACCTGACCCAAATGTGACCATATTTGGCCAAGTCGGCTCTAGCCAAAATTTGGTCGTATTAGGCAAAATCGACTTTGGCCGAAATTTAGTCGAATCCAGTCAAGTCGACCTCGACTGAAATTTTGTTGAGTCGACCTTAGCCCAAATTTGGTCACGTCGTCCCCGACCGAAATTCGTTCGAAAGTCATCCAAGGTCATCCCATACTGAAATTTGGCCTCGTTGGCCTCAATAAAAAATCTGTCAAATTCTATGGTGGCAGCTCTATCGAAAATCTAATCCACATCCATTTTGGATCCAAATAATGGATGTGGATCTAAATTTATGTCCATAGGGCTGACACCAAAGAATTTGACAAATTTGGCCGAATACTTCCAAATTTTGTCCAGGACCAACTGGGTCAAATCTCGACCGGGACCGACTTGACAGAATTTGGCCTAATTTGGCAAAATTTTGTACAGGGTCACACCAACTCAATAAAATATGACTAAATTTGGGGTAGTTCGTCTCAACCTTTAGCCTAATCTAACAAAAAATATAAAGTGAAAATTTGGATTGGATATTTTGGATTATCCATTTTGAAAATCTAGATTTTGAGAATGAGTATCCAATCCATAAAATATATAAAATATAGATTAGATTGATATCCAGATCCAATAAAATGGATTTTAAATGGATTGAATTTTTAATAGAATGGATATTAAATTGATTGGATCATAAAAAAAAATAGATTGGATCATAAAAATTGGATTTTTTTCCCACCCTTATGATAATTTTTACAGCCCCTCAAAATCATGGGATCCATATTCTCCAAATGTTTTTTCCAATCCATATTTTTTTCCTACACTACTATTATTGGTTGAATAAAGAATTTAGTGAAATAAGTGACAAAGCATTTAGAGGATTAACCGACAAAGCATTTATATGAATAATTCCTGTGACAAAGGTGTTTCTTATTACACTATCCGACCATCACCAAAAGTTTATTTTACCTTTAAAACAAATATTTTCGATTGTTATCCGGTATGTATTTTTTATTATATTTTAGACTGTACAATTTAGAATATAAATATTCTATTACAGATTCTACCATGTGTAATGTATCATTAAAAATATATTTCGAATTCCAAAAACTTTTTCAAATCATGTAGTTCAAAATTCAAAATAACGAACCAACCTGCAGGACAGACCACCAAACCTGGCATCTTTTGTCATTCTTAAAAAAAAAAAAAGGATTCGAAGCTAACCAACAACTCAATCGTGACACAATTTAATGTAATCACCTACTTACACATTTTTAATTTTAATTGGTTTATTAAGTAGACTATTCTTTTGCAACATTTTAAGAGATCCATGAGATTTGAGGAAGTGGATTCAATAACTTTTTAGAAGGAAAAGTTACGTAATTTTAGTTTATATTAATGTCTTGAATAAATCACTTCAATTTTCTAAAAAGGTAATAAAAAACAGATAAAAATGAAGTAAAGTTGTATGACTTTTCTCTGCAAAAAGTCATTGACTTTGTTTCCAAAATTTGATGTAGGATGGGTAAATTGTTTCATAATTTTTTTTAATAAAGAATAAATTGTACATAAATTAAAATTAGTTTTTTATCCTGACCTCGTTATTGTCTCTACTATCAAGTATTAAGGGAAATTAATTTTTCTCCATAACAGATATGGAATAAATCATCATTCTCTCTGATAATTTATATGTTAAATAACTATGAATTTTCAAATATATAATATAAGAAACCATTTACAAAAAATAAATTATATTTATACAAAATATTTTTATTTTATTTTCAGAAAACGAACTTATTATATTTAATTAAAGTTAAACAAAATTGTGTCAACAATCCTTTAAGACTAGTTCAATAATGTTGATGTAAAGTCCTAAAAAATAATTAAGAATAGAAGTGATTTGTAAAAGATGATATTCGATTATTTTATTATTTAAAAGTTAAATTACGAATAGAATTTTTTATTAGTCGAGTTTCATTTTATAAGAACTATCTTTTTTATAAAACTTTTTCTTAACTTTTTTTGTCTTTTCTCTAGGTCTTTGATTCTATCATTCATCCATTTGAAGATTTGAATACACCATAAGACTTTTGGCATCAAGGTCTACAATCCTACCCGATCATAATCTTGGATAGAGTAAGTTCATATTTTACTCTTCTTTTAAGTCTTGTTAATAAATATGTTACGTGTCGGGAGTGTAGGGTTTGCATGTGATGTTAAAGGGCTCATGATCAATCTCTATTTGGTTGTAATTGTAAAGGTGTGTTTTGATTCTTGATCAGAGTTTTCTACATGCAGGTAGAGAAACCTATGAGAGGTAGAGCCTGTGTGGAGCACCTTTTGAGTTTAGGAGCATGTATCCAAGTAAGGAAATCTAGTAAATTATAATAGAGCTAATTGAATTTGATTGGATGTGATGAAGCATGGCTTGATTGATATGATAAATCTATGATTCCAATTTGGATGTGAAGAAATTAGTGGTGTACTATATGTACCCAAAAACATCTCAGTCACCTAAGCCCAACGTGTTCTTGGCCTAGAAATATTCGGTAAGAATGACATTATGTCAGTCAGGGCATAACAACAATGATAAATTGTGATTAAATTAAGGTAATGACTAAAGCATATTACTAGAGTATTAGGCAAAATTAATCAAGGTGATTAAGTATATGGACCATATCCATCCAAGTAAAAACCCATAAACATAGTACAAATAGCACAATACACAAGGTAAATTGATTACGTTCCATAATTACAACATTTATTACCATCTGAAGTACGTGCCTGACTTGCGCACCAGAGTGTCTCCTATAGTTACACCTCCATTCAACTTTGAGGAGACGCCTGAGACATCTCAACTTGAAGGTTGGAGCACGTGGGAATAACTATCGTGAAGGTATTTACAAGGTATATTTAGTCTTACAAGAACAAGTTGTTATGTCTGATTTGGTATGTTAGCCTTTTAAAATAGTTAGTTAAAACATTTGATTTTAAACTTATGTGTTGAAGAATATATAGATATTTTGAACTGTGAATGTTGTGACTTGAGTTATAATGTCATCAAATTGGTTTATTAACACTATTTGAGAATTCTTGAACTAAATTATACTTACTAAAGACTTGAGAAGAATAAAAATAACTCAAATAAGCCAATGAACCCAAATTAATATGCATTATTCAACTCTGGTATTTTGATATGTCTGTTATATTGAGTTGTTGTCTTAGTTAAATTGAAAATGTTGTCTATGAAACTGATTTCATTTTGCTAGATTATCTAATTTGCTCTATCTAAGGGTTGTTTTGAACGAAAACAAAGTATTTTAAATTAAGGAAGAGCTAGAATTGCCTAAATAGGCAAGTTGGATAACCTAACTTAGTAAAATCAGGTGTTTTTTTTTTTTCAGATACAACATCAAGCGGTACCGTAGAATTGTTGGGCACTAAGCAAAAAACTTAAGTTAATGAGTTTCGAAGGTCCAAGGCGTTGAGTGGTACTCTAACACAGCTAGATGCTCACTTGGCTGTGAGCTCTAGAGGTTTAGAGGGTTGGGCGGTACCCTAGTCGCGCTAGACACTCACTTAATAGTGAACAACAGAAACTTTGACACTAGCCTTCAACTGTAGGGCATTGGGTATGACCTTAATTTTATTTATGGACTACCTCAATAAAATTAAAGTTTCTACTTTGTTAATGTTGGATCAACTAAAATTTTGATAAATAATTCTTGAAATGTGAATTTTCGATTTAACCATTCAAATTGTCAATTAAAAATGTATAATTTGAGAAATACATCTTACTATTTTGAAATTATTTAACATACTTATCTCGTCCAATTTTTTATGAATCAAACTAAAAGAATATGATTAAGATATTATACCACCGTTATATCATTTGATCTAATTTGAGTTAAGATCACCTAATTAAAATTGACTTGAGAATATTTTAATTTAAATTCAAATGTAAAAGATACTTACAAATCTGAAAAAAAAATAATAGAAAAAATGTCGAATCAAAGAATGTCTTACTATGAATATTAATTTTAGTTGTTTTTAATATATTTATATAAATGGATTGAATGTAAAATATGAAACTATGTTTGAATATAAAATTAATTGATTAAAATAAATTTAAAATGGTTTAGATTTATATATTTGAATTCTTTTCACAGATGTGCAGAAGAGGCAAGTTACTTAAAACCGTAAATGGCGTAATGAAACTTAGGCGTGTGGATGTTGATTATTGACCTTTCTTTACTGCTGAATTGGTTTTTGAAAGCAAAGCAAAGCAATATCATTAGTTTCGGCTCCACACAAACAACTTTCACCGATCAATAATTGTTTCCATCCATTTTTTTCTACCATCTCAAGTTATGCAACTTCACAAATATGTTTCATTACATGATTATAGGGAAGTAAAAAAAATTTGTATATGCGGATAAAACTCGTAATGGATAAGAGATGAATATTATAAATGGATTTTTATGGATAACGAGTACGAATATTTCTTATACCCACATGTTAACGGGTCGGTATCATAATATATGTATTCGTAGATATTCTTATACCTACTATACTCTAATTTAAATTAAAAAAATTAAAAAAATATGATTGAAATATTAACCTATTGATTTTGAATGAGTTATTTTTTATGAATTTATTTTCAAAAATCTTTGTTTCTTTTTAAACTATCATTCAATTATATTTAAATGAGTTATTTGAACTTTACTGAATTTTATAAATGTTATGTATTGTATTTTATTTGAATTTATGGTTAAAATATGTTCTTAAATATTTAAAAAAAAAGATTAAATATTTGTACCCATGAATATTAAAAAAAATATGTAAATACTTGCATGACAGATATATGCACGAATATAAGAACGGACACAAGAACGAATATTTAGCCAGGAAACAAGTATGAGATAGCTACTACTTGTGTCTTATTCGTCCAATTGACATTTCTAAACCCTTGTTGATATTTATAGAAATCTTGAACTTGCAAATTACTTTCACAAATATTTAATTGGAGTAAGGTTGTATATGGACGTAATTTTTAAAATTTTAAAAAATGAAATGTTTAAAATTATAAGTTTTCAATTTAATTTTTATTGTTTTAACATTATGTTTAAACTAATTAACTAATGTTTAAACATTTTATTTGAACAGAAAAATTTATTTTTTTACTATATATGTAATACTTATTTTTATATAGGTAAAAATTAAAATTTTAATATTAAGTTTCATAAAAAAAAAATATTCATCTGTGTTTTTCAAGTATTCAGTTATCAGAAGATAATATTTCATGACATTTAGTAATTTAAAATATGTATTAACATTTTTATTATCTCATTGACAATAGAGTGAAAGAAAAAGGAAAAGAAAAGAAAAAAGTTCAATAATGTGAGAGAAGGTTCTGGATAAAGAGAAGTTATGAGAGCATATAAAGGAATGAAAAAAAAAAAAGAAAAAAAAAGAGAGAAGTAGAGAAATAAATAAAACTCATGATTAAGAAGACATAGATGATCTTTTATAGAATATCTAATAGTTTATGTAAAATATTATTTTTATTAAATAAATTGTACAAACAAAATTTTTAAAAGCAATAATAAAAAAAATTGTACATATTTTAAAAATTTAACATAAACTAAATTGATTATTCCATTGATTTATGTGATTATATTATAAGTGGTTTATAGTAAGGACAAAAGGAGTGATCGAAAGAACACTAAAACAAAAACAAACGTAAATATTGCCTTTAGACTTAATTGTGAGAAAAATCAATTACTTTTTGCAATGGTTAAGGATAACAGTTAAATTTATTTAGTGTTATTGTTTTTATTCAATAACGATAAATATTTTCTAAATTACCTTCAGATTATATTTATTTAGAACGATGTTTTAGATTTAAAAGATAAAAGTATATTTAAAACAGTAGCATTAAATAAAATTCAGGAAGTTGTAATTTTTTATATTTAAATTCGTTTAATATAATTATTTATTTATATTTGAGTATAAATGTATTAATTGAAAATATTAATAGAGACATAAATGCAACTTAGAGAAGTAAACGTATTAAATTGGTTGTGACTTTTGGGTTGCTTGGTAGGTGTCAGTAAAAGGGTACTAAGAAAAAGTCAATTAAATATTGTACTTAAAAGTTCAAACACCACAGGATGCCACATTCAACACAGTTCTTCCGAGAATCGAACTCGCAACATTTATTCTGATATCAATCGTCAAGATCGAGCATTTCTCATTAAATAAAAAATTACAATTGTTGATCATAGTGTTAATTTTTTTTATTTAAGAGTATAACAATTTAAACAACACAATTTAATTATAATTCAATTTATTTTACTTTTGTCACGAGATAATTGCTACATAATATATATATATATATATATATATATATATATATATATATATATATATATAAAAACTTTTTATAATTTGTATGTAATAATGCTAAAAACACCCAACACACTGATTTTGAGTGTCTTTCCTTTTGGCGTTTTCCGTATTACAAGCCTCTCCTTTTTTTAAAGTATGTTTGAATTATTTGATGAGATTGTGGTGGTGAGAGGTAATGTTTTTCTGATGGAAGTGATGAGAAGATATTAAGGAATATGTTAACATCAAGATACTTGTATTTTATTGAGCTGTTTTTCATTTAAATATATAATTAATATTGATTTCATTAAAAAAGAATATTAAAATAATCATTTGTCAGATTATTGAGGAACGTATGGCTCTCCAAAAAATGTTTGAAATTTATTTTTTATATATATTTATATTTTTTTTTTTAAATTCTATTTATATATTATTATATTATTTATATTAAATTTATATTATGAAAAATTATAATAAAAATAAAATACAGATAAAATAAAATAAAAATTAATGGAGACATTGGTTTATAAAAGATAATAGGGTTTTTTTTTTGTGACTATGAAATTTGTTTACCATGTAAGTTATTATGAAAGTGTGTGAGGAGAAAGAAATGTAAAGATTTATGATTGAGAAACAAATGTTGGGAAACACATAAATTGAGATTGAAGTATACATTCTCGCATGATCTCTCACAGATAAAGGTTAGTATCTTATTATGACTTATGTACGCTAGATTTATAATTCTTCTTAGAATGTTTCTCCCAGATTAAGTTTATCCTAAATTAGTATACATTCTCACTTTTTTATAACACCCCTCCAACTGAGAGCATGTCACATCTCTCCAGTTGGGAGGGTGTTAAAGGTCAGGTTTGGGGTTCGATTCCCACTGGCAACAACCCACCTGCGATGAGGGAATCCCGAGGTGAGGGGTTGCGGTGTATTTGTGATAAAGATGACAAAAAATGCATTTGGTTAACTAAATTTGGGAAATTTTATGGAACCATGAATTTATGACGAGTTGCATGTAATAAATTTAAAAATTCATTAGAATGCAATTCGGGAAAACCATCCTCAAATTTGTCAATACCCGCTAAATCAAATTGATGAGTACGGATAACTTATCTAAAACGGTATTTGTGGTTTGATATCATGACATAATAGTGAATTATAGTCATACGGATAACTTATCTAAAACGGTATTTGTGGTTTGATATCATGACATAATAGTGAATTATAGTCATATTTTGTTGGATTCTACTATTATGTGTGTTTCTTTTAAATAAAAAAATTGAATAGAGAAAATGAATTTTTTTAACTAAAAAAATAATTATATGTAAAAAATTTAATTTGACATCCCTATATTTTTTGTCCAAGTTCAGCCGTGTATATCAAAATGTGCAAGTTAAAATTATTATTAAGTATTTGAAAACAACATTATTTTGTCTTCATATTCTTATGTGTTTAAATCCATTGATCATAACTCTAAGATAAACATGTATGTAATTAAGCATGTATAAATATATCATTTAACTTACTCCACTAAATTGGAATCTTAAATTCGTGGTTTTTTAGAATGTTACTTCTCATATAATTTATATATATATATATATATATATATATATATATATATATATATATATATATATATATATATATATATAATATAACGTTTATACTACATTTTATAAAATCAAAATAAACATATAATAAATAAAAAAATAACTACTAAAAGATTGAAGAGATAGCTTGTACATTCTCATACGGTATATTTAGAGTTTCTGAAGCTGTCGTGATCACCTTCTTATATGTCATCCATTACATATACTGTGTCTAGATGTTTCGTCCATTATATAATGCCTGTCATTGCATAAATTTATTCTTTTTTTTATGTGAACAAACAAAGAAAAGAGACATTTTTCTTCTTCTTTATAATCAACAAAATAGCACATCGAATAAATACTTTTATCCATCAAGCTTAAGGAAACTTTAGTTCATAAATATATGAAATAGTTCATAATTATTTATACATTCGAATATCCTTTTCATAAAAACATAAAATAATAAAATTTTTATAACTTAATAAGTTAATTATAGTTTATCAACATTTTTATTTTTAGTTTTTAGATAAGTGTAGTTTATGGATTTTTTTTTTTAAGTTTTTAATGAAATTATAATCTAAATATAAGTATGATGATCAAGCTGGCCCACAAATTCAACTTTTTTCTAACCAATCTCACAAATTCACCGAAAAAACAGAGAAATGCGAACCACATTATATGTTACCACTAAAATCACCGAGTGGGTTGTCCTTTCTCCTTTTAACGTAAAGTCGAAAGGCAAATGAAACTTTTGAAGGTAAATTGACCAATTTAGTTTTGATGTGAAGCATAACAAATTCTGTCTTTGAAAAATACAGTTTCGTAATTTCGTCTATTGTTAAAAAGTGACCATTTTATAGTTTTTAGAATCATTTTTAACATTAAAATTAGGGACAATCTATCACTAAACTTTAATATTACCATCATTTTGTTTTTTATACACAACAAAGTTAAGTTAGAATCTTTGTCCTATTCAAAATCACGTATTGAGAGACTCAGTATTTACTCTGCTTTTGACCGCACTTCATTTTTAACGTTTTATTTTATAAATAAAAAAGTTTAGTTAAAATGGTCTTTTAAATTTATGTTTTTTAATTATAGTTCAGGACGACTTTTAAAATAAGCCACCATATATCATTTATCAAAATACATAATTTTATCATGAAAATTCTCTCAACACCTTCTGTACTCTTCGCTCACCAGGATCTAGCAACACAAAAAATCAAATTATAACTCAAAATATATTTACAAAAATTAATATCTAACTTAAAAAATAAGATTTAAGTTTCATTGTCTATTAAGTTTATGATAAAAAACTAAATTGATATCTTTTACTGTTAATAATTATTTAAAACAAAGATAAAAAAGAAAAAGAAGAGTTAAAATGCACTAGAAAGATGATGAAGAGAAGGAAAAGGAAGCGGGAGAAGTGTGGAGTGAGATGGAGTGGGAGAATGGAAATGGTGTTGTTCGGTTGGGGAGGTGAGAGACAAAAGAGGAAGGGTGAAGTGGCACAAATGAAAGAGATACACATAAATATTTGTAGCTTTAATCTCTATCTATATATATATAAAAGAATATATTTGGTGTTTATAATTTTATTTCTGATTTTACTTTTTAATAAATAAATATTTTAAAAAATATATATTTTTAAAAACAAGTTATTTGTTCCGACTAACACTAACTTTGATTTAATCAATTTTATCTCTTACTATTGAGTGTCCAAGTTTTTAATGATTTTCATATTTTTTATTGATAGAATCTCTATAATACTTGCTGATATATGACATACATTAAGCATTTTTTGTTCATATAATTTTCTACACCAACACTAATGACATTACATCTTGTATGAGAGATCTATGATCTTCTTTTTTCTTTCTTAGTCCTCTGCATTATGTTGGAGATTTTTGTAATTTGAGTATTCTAAAGGGGACCAAGTTCCATATTGTCTAGTCTAAACTTTTTTAAAATAATTTAAATATCAAGACCTTACCACGTATAAAGTATTGTACATTTGGAGTCCGAAACTCGGTCACAATTTTATTGTTAAAAATTGCATCAAACGGTTGAAGGACGAAAAAATATTTAAATTATTTTTTATCTTAAATATAAATGCTACGAGACTATTAGACGAACAACATATCATTTAAAAATATTATGTAACACGTATAAAAAACACTCTATTCATGTTGTCAATAATCTTGAAATTGTAAAATGTGTTGGAATTAAATATTTGTAAACAATCTATATATGCGAAACACTACAAGAAAACTTATAAATAGTGACCAATAATTATTAGTAACTATAATAACCAATATAGAGACCAATTTATAAAACAAAAAATTATTAATCACTAAAATAGTCACTATTATGAATAAAAAAATTATAACCGGTCACTAAATTGGTTTTAAAATTAACTACCATGGTTTTAGTTATCAAAGGAAAAAGAAATCGGTCACTAAAAATTAGCTATCTAAATTTCTAAATTGGTCTCTTATTAAGTAGTAATCAATTTAATAATTAATTATAATTTTTTATTTATAGTAATGACTATTTTGTAATTAATAAATTTTTTATTTTGTAAATTGATATATAAATCGGTGAATATAATGATTAATTATTTATAGTTTTTAAAATTAATTTGTAATGGAAGATTTTCTTGTAAAAGTATTCTGTTTGCTTTCTTGAGTAAGAGTTGGACCTCTTTGGAATATTCACTGCAAACAGATTTTATCTTTGATGTTGTCTATGTGACTAATTACTAATTAATTCTCGGTTGGAGTAACAATTGAAGGCGTGGGTAGAACGTTTAAATGAATTTAATCGTAATTAAGTTTTCCATTAAATGATATATGACTAATTGCATATACCCTATGAGACGAATGGAAGTAGTTGAAGATATTCACCAAAGCGAGTTCACTCATTTGAAGTTTTGATTGTGATGGTAGCAATCAGAGGCGAGTGGAGTTGCGGAAATTGAATTGAAAGGCAAGGTAACCGAAAATTAGGGTTAAAAAATGGTCAATCTTTACTACTGAGATTACTTAATAGATGTTCTTTTTTAAACATAAAACAAAAGACCAAGTTTGGAAAGTGATATTAATATATAGTTTGTGATACACGGCGAATCAGACACAGCAAGTATGAAACGCGGATTAAACTACCTGCTACGCAACACCAACAAATACAGTCAATGATTTATTAAATATATATTAAATGTTTATTGTTTACCCAACCACCACCAAAATTATTGCTACAAAATATTCTACAAATTTTCTTTATTCTTTTATTCATTTGCATACGTATTTGTCAATGTAAAACAACACCCATACTTTTATCTTATTCAATGTTAACAAATCTTAAGCACCACCCCTAAAAAAGGAAACACACCCTCACAATTTTTATTTATTTTTAATTATATATGTAGTATTGATGGTTATTATAAAATAACATATTTATTTTAGAGGTATCATTAACATGGTTTTGTTATTGAAAGCTAAAGGATTTTAAGATTTCACTTATCGTTTAATGATAATCTTTTCTATTTTTATGTTTTTAGTAAATTTAAATCTATAGAAAATATGTGTTACAAAATAGACTATAACATTCCTCAACTTTTTATACACGACAATATATAATTGAATACAAGAATAGAAATTCTTACCAAAAAATAGTCTTCTAGGTGTTGGAACGGAAACAATAGAGAAGTTTGATAAAGGAAAAACTTTGGAGTATTTGATTCATGCTAATTTTGGTTTGTTTTTATTTATCATTTTGAAAATAACATTGCTACTTTTTAAAAAAAACTTGTGATTTCCATGAAATCATTTTCATGTGGTGAGCAGAGAATATAAACGGGCATTTACTATTTTTTTTTGTAATTTTAACCAAAAATAGCTTAATTGATTAACTTCTGTTTAAGTAAAATATAATAATTTTCTGTTTAAATGTTTTGAAATAAACTAAAATTTAAGTTTATATGTCAACAGTGAAACCGTGTTTGTGGGGGTAGCAAACGTACTCAGCATCATTTCTGATTTAACAAATTAATTCTCAATATAAATATAGTTTAGAAGGCACGAAATTATCAGTTTAGCTTACAATTGAGATTAGGATCCATAAGTATGATATATATTAATAAAATAAACAATTCAATATAGTTTGTAAGTGTCTTTTTATATTTTTTTTATAAAATAACTCATGTCATTTATTATTATTTATTTTCATACGCGGATTCAAAATTTATATTCTTTCGTTAATAAATATATTTAAAACACAAAATATTGTCCTAAAAAAGGATGTCTCGTATCGAGATAAGAAAATATAACTAGGAATTAATTTTATCAAAGATCTTTAACCGTCTTTAAACTATTTAAACTTAAATTTAGTATATAATAAAACACAAAGTGTCTAACTATTTGTACATAAAATTTATTTATGATTTTAATAAAGACTCAACATTTATTTAATTTATATTCTCCGCAAATCATGTTGACAAACAGTAAAAAGAAAGTGGTAGGAAAAAGGAAAAGAAAAAGAAAAAGAAAAATTCAGTATAATTAAGATTGTCACTGACGTGACAACTGTTATGGTTTCCATTTTTGCAGAACATTCTTACGCTAAATGCGAGTTCATTTTCTTACATTAAATTATTTAATTTTGATTATCAATCTAAATCAGACAGAACAGAGAAATAAATTTTTTTTTTCACAAATAAAACTATAAAAAAAATCCTTCTCCTACCTCTGAAACTGCATTCAAAATCAATTCAAATACCGATAGGTGTGCCTGCTCCTGCAGCACCACCAGAAGCCACAACTTTTTTTTTTTCTCTCACTTCTCTCAACATCGCCTCTTCAATAAATGCACGCCTTCTGAAGTCTGAAAACTGGTTTTTCATTTTCAAAACCAGCCCAGATCAGGAAAAGTCGTAAAGTTATTATCTTTGTCTACTTCAGAAGTACCCAAACAACAACAGTGCTTGTGGTTTTGCAATCTGTTTCTGGGAACCCATTTTTCCTTTTTCTCTCTCATGCCGTAGTGGTTGCTTGTTCTTTTGAGGATTTTGGGTGGTTTGTTTGTGCATAGTGCTAATGTCTGTCTCAAAGTACAAAATACTGTCTCTTTGTCTGGTTTCATGGCTGTGGTGCGGTTATGTGGCTGTGGCTTCAAGTGAGAGCAGTATCGGTTCCAAAGACCTTGATCAGACACCAACGTGGGCCGTTGCTTGTGTCTGCACTGTTTTCATCTTGATATCATTAACTCTGGAGAAAAGCCTTCACAAAGTGGGAACGGTGTGTCACCATTTTCAAAGTTTCTTCTCTTCTCTTCTTTTCGGCCTTGTAAATTTAATTATTATCACTGTTTTCTTGTGCATGCGTTTGACAATCAAGTTAACGGCCCCTTCCATACTCTGCTTCAGTTTTATTTACTTTAATTGGGTCTCAATGGAGTTGTTATTTTTTTTTTCTATAGCTTTTTTTTTGTCCCTTTTCCTGAGGCTTTGGTATTTGCGTTTGATCCCTGAATTTGCGGGGTTCTGTGATTTTTCTTGTACATTGTCTGTTCTGCCTTTGCAGTTTCATTATTTGCTTCCGAGGAAAATCCTTCTTTCGTTTTTTTGTTTCTGAAATTATGTTTTAATGCTTGAAATCTTAGAAGTTGAAGGGTTGTTGTCATAATCGGTGCTTGTTGGGATTTTCCTCTTTGCTAACCTGATGATTTTTTTTTCCCAGTGGCTACATGAAAAGCACAAGAAGGCTTTGCTTGAGGCTTTGGAAAAGGTCAAAGCTGGTAAGAATTTTCAACAGAGCGATTAGTTGTCATGAACTAATGCTTACATCGTGGAGCCAAAGCAGTTTGACTCTTCTTCTTGACTTAATTTATTTTATTGTAATTTATGTGAATGGTTGTTATTATTATAATAATAATTGCTACTACTTCTTTCCCTGTTTTTATATTGTTGGTTTTGATTTTGCAGAGTTGATGATTCTTGGTTTCCTTTCACTGCTTCTTACTTTCGGGCAGAGTTACATTGTTAGAATATGCATTCCTACTGATATTGCAGACAAATTGTTGCCATGTCCGCTTGCTGGTACCGAAGAAGAATCAAGTAGTGAAGAGGAACACCATAGGAGGCTTCTTTCTTATGATCGCAGATATTTGTCAGATCATGCTGCCCCTTACCAATGCAAGAAGGAGGTAACTGGGTTTCCTCGCTAAGATTTTATTTAATTGAATGAAACCTTAGTCTGTGTTCTTTTCTGAAAAGGGCTTGGAGATTTTATCTTAGTTAACATAAAAGTATTTCAACACGATAATATATTTAACACTGTTTTTCATGATACTTTGCAGAATTATGTTTGTAGAAACAAATAATATTTATGTAGTCATGCCATGTCATGGATGTTGTTTGATCAGCGTATGCCGTCTCATTCAAAATGCCATCTTTAGTTGTAGAGTGATCAATTGAAAACAATTGCTTCTCTCACTCAATGAAATTAATAGAAACATAGAAGAAAACTCATCAGCTACACTCCCATTCTCTGTTAGGTTTCCCACTTGTTCACTTCCATCAGCAGTCAGCACAATATAAAAAGCTACTTTTGTGCATCCATGTCTGACCTTATTTTATATTTATTGTTTATTCGTATCAGTAGTTTCCTATCTAATTGTTGTTGGTTGCAGGGACAACAACCACTTATATCTGTCAATGGATTGCACCAGTTACACATCCTCATATTCTTCTTAGCAGTCCTTCATGTGTTTTACAGTGCTGTAACAATGCTTCTTGGGAGACTAAAGGTTTGGATGTATTTTTTTTCTTTCTCTGTTCTTTCTTCTTTCTATAGCTTTATTGATCGAATACTTCAGATATTTTTCCATATCTGTGCATTTTAAGGATACCAATTTAGTAATAATAATCCTTTGGCTTCCTCCTTGCTTTGGAACCATGATACCTTGAAGATTTAATAGTTGAAATTTCTTGTATTTACTGGTTTGCAAATTTTTTAATTTTCTTCTAAGAAAAAGGAAAAAAAAAATTAAGTAGATTTAATTTAAACTTTAAATTGAAGATATAATAATAATGGCTTGAATTTTTGTTCTGATCAGATTATTCCTTCATGGGTGTTAGTGCATCTATACTAGAGGCAGTTGTAGGTAGGTTGAAAGCTGCTGCAGAATACATATACATTCATACATACATATATAATAATAATAATGATGATGATAAGCCAAGACCAAAGTAAGGTACGTCAACTTTAAGATAAAAATGAAAATGAAATCTTGGCTTGGGTGTTTAATCCGAAATATGACAGTTTAAGTCTTGAGATGGGTCACTTATAAGATGGTCAAATATTGAGAATTTAGACCCGGTATTTGCACCCAAAGTCTCACTATGATTAGATTTGTGAGTTTTTCTGTCAAAAAAACTTCTTAAGCAGGGTCATGTCCTTCTTGTGTTCATTGATGATGCGGAGTTGGTGACTGAAATTTCTTTTTTTTTTGTGCAGATTCGAGGTTGGAAGGCATGGGAGGAGGAGACTTCATCTCATGGATATGAGTTTGCCAATGGTATGATGTCCAATGATGTATTTAACTGTGTTTCTTCTTCTAGTGTAGAATTCCTTATTTTACTGACAAGTGTAGTGTACCATTTTACTTTGAAATGCTGCTACATGCAATCTCATGCCAATATTGAAAATTTACTATGCCCGCAGATCCCTCAAGATTCCGCCTTACACATGAAACATCATTTGTGAGAGCTCATGCTTCTTTTTGGACAAGATATTCAATCTTCTTCTATATAGTAAGATTCATTTTACCAATCTTCTATGTTTTCACAATTTGTTTGGTTGAGGGCTTGACTTAATCAACTAGTTAGGGGTGCAAGTACCGTAACCTTTGTTGGACTTGTAAATTTGTGAAAAGAAATGAACGGTGGACTTTAATAGCATTGGTTTAGGTATAGCTCTGAAGAATCAGAAAGTGAAGTAGAACAACTTATGAATTCACTACTTCAATTTTTTTACATCATCAGTTATGAAAAGCCTGCTTGTTTATAACTTGAATTAAATTTATGATTCTCTTTAAAGTTTTGTAATATGTCTTCTATGTTGCCAATTTCAGGGATGCTTTTTTAGGCAATTTTATCGGTCTGTGGGCAAGGCTGACTACTTGGCTTTGCGCAATGGATTTATCACTGTGAGACCTACTCCACAATACAACATGTTCTTTTAAAGCTGAATTTGCCTTCCTCTTTTGACAGTGCATTGTGTGTAGGTACACCTGGCTCCTGGAAGTAAATTTAATTTCCAAAAGTATATCAAAAGATCCTTGGAGGATGACTTCAAGGTTGTTGTTGGTGTCAGGTAACTCTTCTAAACATTGCATTAGTAGCATTATATTGTATATAGAGATGGCAAATAAACCCGTCCCCGTGGGTATTGCCCGAACCCGTCCCCGTTTTGACGGGGAATCCCCGCATTGACTGGGTATGGGTATGGGTATGGGGAATCCCCGACTTTTTCAGTTGGG
>Ga0214544_1003793_pt1 | contig 30832 bp, 14 predicted proteins | sample CNSS3metaG_FD_160074 | JGI IMG/M metagenome (GOLD analysis project Ga0214544, IMG submission 160074) | Root nodule microbial communities from cowpea collected in UCLA plant growth center, Los Angeles, California, USA - CNSS3 | ecosystem: Host-associated > Plants > Roots > Nodule | place: USA...
TATATATATATATATATATATATATATATATATTATATGAGGGTATTGTTGTGAATTAAAGTTTAGCGAGTACGAATACTATGATACCCGTACCCGCCCATTAACATGCGGGTATCAAAAATACTTGTACCTGCGGGTAACGAGTATCCATTTTTAATATTTATTTTCTACCTGTTGCGGGGTTTATCTGCGGATCGCGAATACTAATTTTTTTGACATCCCTAGTGACAAATTCTTTGATTTACACATGCAAATTCTTTCAAAAGTAAAAAATAATTAAAAAGTTAAAAAAAAAAACTAAAAAAATCACTAAGTGAAACATGACGGTTACCGTTCATTATTGTTAATTGTTTAAATGACAATTGCAAAAAATGACCAAAATAAACAAAATTATCAAAAATTAGAACTTAATTGGACAAAAAAAAAATACTAGGACTAAATTGACAAAACTCAAAGAAGATTGGAACGAAATATATATTCTAACCTATATTTTAAGCATCATTAAAAGTTTTTTTTCTAATGTATTTTTAGTATATTTATTATTAAAGAATGACTTCTATTTAAAATGTTAATTCTTTTTTTCTCCAATATTTTTTCATTCTTAATTTTATTCTTATGTAATTTTTAATTACTTGTTCATTTAATAAATTATTAAAGAATAACTTATACTTAACTATTAATTTTTTTTATACATTTTTTCTTATTTTCAATTTTATTTTTTTATGATTTCTAATTATTTGATCATTTAATAAAATAAAATTTTAAAATACATTTTAATTTTACGCCTTAAAATACTATTATTTTAAAAAATAATATATATTTATTAAATGATAGAAATTATTTACATTATCACATAAAAAATATTCATGTAATAATTTTATCTTAACAAAAATTGTCAATAAAAAAATATTTATCATTTTTATATTGAATTATCATATAAATAATCTTATTGTTGTTCATATCTTTATTATGTAAAAATTAATTGATATTATTTAATAAAAAAATAGTATGAATCATACACACATAGAACTTTGTATAAAAATTTAAATAATTATATTTATAACAAAATAAATTAAAACATTATACTTAATGTCTCGTTTTAAAGCTCTAAAATATATATTTATTACGAAAAAAATCATATCTCTTAATATTATAAAATTTATTTTATATCTTTAATTTTTTACTATTTTCATCGCTTGTTACTTTAATGAGACGGAATATAAAAGTAAAAGTTAACAAAGAAATTCTCTTAAAATATATTACTTACTAATCTATTTTTATTGTCATTAGATGAGTTTATAAATATAATTATTAGTATTTTGATTAGATGAGTGTAACATGACTATAACAAAATAAATTAGATAAAAATAACTTATATTTAAAGTATTAATTGTTTTTTCTATACTATTTTTTTCATTTTTAATTTTATCCTTTTATTATCTCTAATTACTTGATCATTTAATAAAATAAAATAAAATTTAGGAAAAATTATTGTACTTTATTTTTGAAAATAATATTATTTAAAAAATAATATATATTTATTGATAATAAAAAGCTATTATAATATAGTAAAAGAAGATACTAGAATATTTACTTTATCTATGTTTATTTGGTAACATCTCATCTAATAGTATAAAACAATTAAATAGAACATTATAAGATTATAATGCATGCGAGATAGCTAACAAACAATTATTCAAGACAATATCTATACTAATATAATATATACAGACCAGACTAAAGATATCAAAGAGTTTTTCAAAAGAAACCACTCCTATACAAAAGCCATTAGCCAAGGAAAGCTACTTTACAACATCAACACTCTCTACAAGGAGAGTGTCCTCACCTATCTCCTCATCTGCTCACACCATGAAGTGATCATCGCAAAAGAGGCAAACAAAACACAAAAAGAAACAACAAAGTAAGCTAGTGTAAAAAGAATTATCCTAAGACAATTAAATCATATCAAATATAAGCTAAGCATGGATAAAATACAATAAATCAAATATATGCACACAAACAATTGATAATAAATTCAATTATCCGGATACATGTCCTTAACATTGGAATTCACTAAAGGCGTACACTTGTAGTAGTCTCTATGCTTTGTAGAGCCATAAACAAAGGGGTTATCACTCTACCACTCTCAAAGTTAATCCCCTTCTCACCTAGGATCAAACATGGCCATTGACTAGGACCTCCTACAACTGTGACCACATAACTTATTCTACTATGTTAGAGTGTGAATGATTATTAGAGTATCAGGATATACATAAATGCATACACTATTACCACCAAAAAGAATTTCTCCTTGAAATTTCTTAAACACCATTATCATTATACATGCTCACAACAACATTTTCACCTCAATTAAACAAAATCACAATCATAAACATACATAAGGTCCATTATAAATCTATCTCAAACAACCAAGGAAGAAAACATAATCAACATACAAATTGGCGCTTAACACCAAACCTCTTGCAAAGAGTGGTGGTCAATGACAATTCTAGCACTTAATGTGATTCTTCTTATAAAAAGGTTTCACTCAACAACACTTTATAGTGCTTAATGGCTCTTTCTGACGCTCAACGTCCCGGAGCTAAAATGCTCTAGACTTGTAGTATGAAGATGGCGCTCAATGGTGCTCTACTGCTACTTAGCGCCAAAGCGTTTGTAAAATACGACATTCAGTAGTCTGGAGCTAAAATCGCTCCCAGACCTCTACAATGAAGTTGGTGCTCAATGCCATTGCTATCGCTCAGGGTTGTATCAGATATCAACAATTGTATTTTGTGATTTTGAGGGAACTTGGACCTATTTAATTGATCAAATTGGTACTCCTTTCTCAATGCATTGGTTCAAAACAATTTTAAACATGGAAACTCATGCCAATTTGCTCAATTGCTCATATTATAAACTCTTCCAATTAGGCAAAAACCAAGTCCAAACCAACAATTTTTCATGAATCAAACATTCAAACCATACAAGTCAAATCATCCATGCTCACCACAAATCAATTTCATAGAAAATAACTAAAGTTCATTCCCAACATGAAGTCAATATTAAACATGCATTCATCAAATAGGAAAAAACACTACAAAAAAGATTAGTTTCCCTTACCTTGGCAAAATGACTCAAAGAATTTAAATAGCCAAAATGCCTCATAACTCGTAAGGTACCCCCTTTCTACACCTAGAGACAACATAAAAAATGATTTGACCATGCCAACAAAGACATTGATCTATAGACATTCAAGAAAAGCAACACAAGAACGCATGCGAGCAGGAAAAGCCCGCATGCAAACCATATGAAACAAAGAAGACGAGGAAAGGGGTTGAAAACTAAGTTACCCCAAAGAAGAAATTGATTGGTTGCTCTTCTTGATGAACTTGCCACAAAGAACAATCCTACGGTCTCCGATCTTCAAAAGGACGAACATATTGTGAACAAGCCTAGAGGGAAGGGAGAGATCTCTTAGAGAAGAGTTTCTAGAAAGATAGAGTGTTTTTAAGTAATAAGGATCTTTTAAGAATAGAGACTCACTATTTTAAATCATTGTACCTCCAAAAATACAATTTTCTAAGCTCTCACATATTTTGTTGGCAAATGTCCAAAAAATTAAATTTTTAGTCATTTAACATTGTTATGTTGCTTTTCTATTTATATTTATTTTGCTGTCAGATATGCATAAAATTATTTCACTCTTTTATCCTTGTGTTTTATTTTAAACTAATTTGCACTAAAAATGGAAATATCTTTTATTGTGTGTCCTTAGATAAACTTAAACCATAATTAAAAGTTTTTTTTTAATATATATTTAATATATATATATATATATATATATATATATATATTAAATATTCGCTTAAGTCCGCATTTTGATATTGGGAGTTTGATGCGGACTTTATTGGGATGCAAACTTATGAAGTTTTATGAATCATATTACAATATGAAATATTATAGGTCATATAATTACAATATCAAATATTATATGTGTTGGAATTTCTAGGGATTGTGAAAATATGAGAGATAAGAGATATGTTACAAGATGAACTTGTTATTTTATTTTATTCATATGAGTGAGTTGAAAAATTTTCCTTATTTATTATCAGATCAGATAAATCAAGCTAAGGGTGTATTCTTCACCCTTCTTTGCATCTTACACAATGGTCAATCATCAACCGCATGTGAGTAAATTAAAAATAGTTGTCAAATAAACTTAACGTGATTTTTTTAAAAATAAAATCATAAAATTATTGATCCAAGAATTTTCATTTTTTAAATTCTAATTTAGGCGGCTTGCAAACTTAAATGAGTGTGGACTTAAACAAATGCTTACTATATATATATATATATATATATATATATATATATATATATATATATTAAATAATACCTTATATTCAAATTGTTAATTTATTTTTTTATACTATTTTCCATTCTTAATTTTATTTTCTTATAAATTTTAATTACTTGATCATTTATTAAATTATTAAAAATAACTTGTATTTAAAGTATTAATATTTTTATATTATTTTTTATTTTATCCTTTTATGATTTATGATTACTTGCTCATTTAATAAATTAAACTTAGAAAAATAAATTTTACTTTAATGTCTTAAAATAATATTATTTAAAAAAATAATATATATTTATTAATGATAAAAATTATTTACACTATCATATAAAAGAATTGTCGTGTAATAGTTTTATCGTAAAACAATTGTCAATAGAAAATTATACTTATAATTTCTATATCAAATTATTATATAAATAATTTTATTGTTTAATATATATCATATTTTTATTATATAAAAAATAAAATAATATTATTTAATATAAAAAAAAAATATATTATATATATATATATATATATATATATATATATATATATATATAAAGTTTTAAATAATTATATTTATAACAAAATAAATTAAAAGGTTGTATTAATTATTTATTTCAAAGGTTTAAAATTTATATTTATAATAAAATACACATTTTTTAATATTATAAATTTGTTTTATATTTATTGAATTTATGTTTTACTATTTTCAATTTTAAATTGTTAGTATGACTTTAATAAGATTCGGAAAGGAAAATCTAACAAACTAATTATCTTAAAATATAGTACTAGTGTATTTATATTGTCATTAGATAAATCAAGGAATATATCTCATATTTTATATTGTTATTAGATTAAACAAGTCTAATAACAAATATTAAAGACAGATACTAAAACACACTAAATGCAAATAACTTATATTTAAAGTATTCACTTTTTTCTACACTATTTTTTTAATTTTAATTCTATCATTTTATAATATCAAATCACTAGGTAATTTAATAAAATTAAATTAAAGAAATATTTTACTTTTATTTATAAAATATTATTATTTAAAAAATATTATAAATTTATCGATAACCCAAATTGTTTATAGTGTCATGTAAAAAATCGTCATGTAATATTTTTTTCTTACAAAAAATTATGGACAAAAAAAACTTTTATCATTTTTATATTAAATTATAATATAAGTATTTTTATTGTTGAATATTTTTCATATTTTTAGTATGTAACAATTAAAATGATATTATTTAATAAAAAAGCCACCATTAATCATATGGACATAGAAATTATTGGAATAAGGTTTTAAATAATTATATTAGTAACTAAATAAATTAAAACAATGTACCTAATAGTTCATTTCAAAAGTTTAAATTACATATTTATATTAAAACAAACTCTTTCTTTTTAATATTATAAATTTTGTTTTATATTCTTTGTTTTCATTTTTTACCATTTTCAACTTGAAAATGCGAAGATTAAGACTTTAGTCTGGGCAAAATATGAAAAACAAATTACGTCTCCTATAACTAATTATGGGAAGCATAAATTTCTTAGAAATAAGATATGAAATGCCCCTAGCCAAAATCTCATCGTCAAAACAAAAAGGAAAATGAGAGTGAATATCCTTATCTTAACCCTCAACCACAAGTGAAATAGCAAACAAAACCACTATTAACTCGGATAGAAACATGAGCAAATTGCAATATATGAATAGTCCACGTAAAAAAAATTTCATGAAATCCAAAGCAATCACAAGACTTGAATTAAGAAATGCATATTAATGGTATCAAAAATTTGGTTATATGAATCTTGATGACTACATTATCGCCCTTGATATTTTCAAAAAGAAAAGTTATAATTTCAGAAGTAATATAAATACAATATTTAACACTTTTCCCTTTAATGAAACCAATTTGATTAAGTTAAACAATCCTACTAGCAATCACGTCAAGCCTATAACCTAAATTTTTTGTAAATATTTTGAAATGATAATTAATTATTGTTATAGGACGAAAATCAATTATATGTTCTGCATCGCCAACTAAGAATAAGAGAAACAATGTTCAAATTCACACCAAGGAGGATCCAACCTTATCAAAAGAATTGTTGGACATCAACACCAACAATACCCAAAAAGTGATAAAAGAAATTTGCCAAAGCCATATGGACCAAAAGCACTATCACCATTAAGAGAAAAAACTGCATGCTTTACCCCATATAGATCATGGCATTTAATCAAAAACATATTTTTATTATCAATCACTAGAGAAGCAATAAGAAGCAATAAAATTCTACATATCGGTGAAAGAAACATCATGATCAACTATAACAACATATAAATTGGTATAAATAGACAAAAAAAAAAATCCTCAATCATTGTTAAATCAGAAATAACTTAATCATCATGATGCAAATTAAAAATACCCCATGCATTATGCTTCTTGCGAATCACAACATGAGAAAATGCAACATTCTTTTCCCCATCTTTAAACCATTTCATCTTAGCCTTTTTTCCTTCCAATAAATAGCTTCACAATCTAGAGAAAAATTTAAATCATCTTTAATTTATGCCAAATGAATTAGCAAAGCATCCAAATCAAAGGGAGACATTGTTGAATATAAGAAAGGAGGCCTTGATTCCACCAATAGCTTATGTGTATTTCCAAAAACATTTTTATTCTAGTCTTTTAAAACAACTTTATGTCGTTAAAATTTCCTTTGCAAAATCGACATAGGATAACCAGAAGTAGGAGCACTCTAAGAGCTATAAATTAAGGAGAGAGAATTTAGATGAGACATCCACATCTCCACAAATTGAAAAGAGGATGGCTTGGAAATCCCAATTGAACGAGAAAGAGAAAGGAGCAAGGGATGATGATTCGAACAATTTTGATGCAAAACATTAACACGACAAGAAGACCAATTCTCAAGGTAAGGAGAATTACAACAAAAAAAATCTATCAAGCCTTATATCATACGGTGCATACCTCAATGAAAGTTCGATCGAGTGAAATAGGAGACATAAGATGGAGCCACAACAAGCCAAAACCCTTTTTATATCCTTTAGTGAAGAGAAAACGAATTCATAAAACCCTTTACCAAGAGGAATCCTCTTCTATTGACCCAAATGCTTCCAAGTCACAACAAGTTCTTACAAAGTTGCAAGTGTGTGAGGGGATTATTCCCTTTTGTCAATAGAACACTTATATACAAATGATTCTTACAATCCTCCAGACCAGCAAGAAAAAATTCCTTAGATATCTACATAAAAACCATGTATCCTTTTATATAATGAGAAGGTAATTGTAATAAAGGAATATCATGCACATTATTAAAAACTTATGCAAAAGTACCTTTTGTGCCCACATATTTAGAGATGATTTAGATGAGGGCAAAGGTCCCTAATCCTTTAAAAACCCCAAGGAATGTGAGAACCTAAGTACGAGGTCATACCTACACTAGGGAGCAACCTACCAAGAACCACCACAACCAACCCCACACGATTAAATCCTACCACACAGGATTCCAACCACCTTCATGAACAATTATACGTCATCAGAAGCGACACCAAAGTTTCTTCAAATCAGCACCATGCATCTCCACTTGTGAGAGGATATTGAGTTTTAGAAATAGAAGAATGGAGGAATTCTAAAATGCGGAGAGCGAAAGGTAGCAAATTGAAGAGAAAAATCAACAAACCCTAACACCTCCTTGACGCCTTTCACTTATTCTTATTTCCTATACACTTTTTTATTTTTCTATTAATTATAAATGACTTTCAATATAAGTTTTAAAGTGATTGTCATATAAATACACATTTTTAACAAGTATAATGTATACCTTTTATTATAATAAAACATGATTAGATATTATAGTATTATATATATATATATTATAATTTTTTTTTATTTTCCTTTTTTGTTTGACTTATTAGGATGATTCCTATTATTCATAATTTTTTTTATGCAAATGAAATACATTTTGATTTAATACATTATTTTATTTTTCTCTTTCTTAATATGGTATTAAAAGTGTTTTTTTATATTTATTTCAATAATTTTTTGTTCTATCATGAATGTCATGGATGAAAACTCTAACGTTTGATGATCAACTACTCTAGTAGTATAATTAGGTCTACTTTACCGATCCTTTGTTTGAAGGAAGATGAATCACTAATTTATTTGTCAATACTGAAGTTGTTAGTTCCATATCATGTTTTCAATCTTATGGATATATCACTAGTAAAACCTTTGTGTTACCTAATCAATTTATTATTCCTATAATAGCTATTGGTGTTGTTTAACTCTCTCTTGCATTGATGCTTTATAATGTTTTTATGTACCTCAATTTAATTTCATTTTGTTGTCTGTTGGTGCTTTACTAACCCATAGTGATTGTCAATAACATTTCTTAAACACAAGATTTTTTTATCCAAGAGATGATTCACTTCAAGAAAATTGTAGATAGTAAACTTGTTGAATGATTGTACACATGGGGTCTTTCAAGTTTTTTTACAAAGTAATTGTAATTCTATTTCATGCAAAATCAGTATAAATATTGTTTTTCAGAACATCGATTCTTATAAGAATGCTTGTGTTTGATAGTTTACATTAGGACATGTCTTTAATAAAGTCTTTAGGCTATTTTGTGCAATGACACTTCTTTTAATATTCTACATAATTTTTCTACTTTCAATTGTCATTGTCCTCTAAGTAAGTTTAGAAAATTATCCTCCAATCGTCCTAATCATGATTTGATATATTACATTGTGACACTTAAGAGTCTTATGGTAAGTGTATTGTATGGCCATTGAACCATCGGTCAGGCGGACCAAGGACAAGCGGTTGTAGGCTGCCCGCTACAGGCGGACCTTTTCTTGGGACGTTGATGTGTCAATCCCTTTGGAGTAGTTTAAAGGGAGCTCGCGACCAAATGCCCCCGCATTCTTCAAATAAAGTCTCAACTCTGAACATGCTAAATTGGCTACTTGTCGGTCAGCCGGACTGAACGACCCCGTGTTCAGTTTCAGTTGAACTTTATCTCCGTTCCTGTGGAGACCCTCATCTATGAGGCCAGCCGACAGGTCGCACGACCCGCCAGGCAGCCAAACCGAAACTGAACCAGTAAGCTGAAAGTTAATTAAAGTAAAGTAAGTTAGTAATCAAGTTTAAAAAGCAATTGGGCCATGATTAAGGAACCCTAATCACAACCCCACACCAAAAACTATAAATAGAGGCCTAAGGTAAATTGGTAAGAACTTTTAACTCGCATTTATTACAGCATTTATTGCTACCACCGGTCGGATTTGAACTAACTTAAGCATTAGAGCCTTTTAGACAGGTACCCCAATCGTCCGATCAAACGAGCGGAAGGAGAAAAAGACATTGAACAAGAGAAAGAGTCGAACAGGCTAACTAAGGAGAACATTGGATAAAAAGACACAAGGGTAATTTGAGTGTTCAAAGTAGGTGGTTGGCCCCTACACCCGAAACATTTTGGCGCCCACCGTGGGGTCGAGCAGTCATCTATAGACCTTATACCCTTATGGTGACCACAAGAAACCGGACAAGCAACGCATACGGAGGAGGAATGGCTGACGATCAGGTTGACACTAGAGAGATGACCAGAGCTCTACAACAAAGGATGAACGATATGTAGAGGAACTACAAAGCACATATACATGTCCTGCAGGAAGAAAACACCGTTCTTAGGCAAAAAGATGATCCCATCCCCTCAATGCCGACCATGCCGAACCCTGGTCAGACCAGCAGAGCACAACCCAGAGCGGAAGCAAACCAGCTGGCAAGTCGACCTTACTCGACGGAAGGGGAACAATCACAACCACAGCGGGTTGAGAGAAACCTGACGTCTAAGGGGCTTTCCCTTCACACGGTGGTTGAAAGCTCGGGAGCTAGCAGGGCCGGGCACCCGTCCCGCCTGGTGGTGCATGTAGAGAAGTTTCCTCTTCACCCAGTTTATTTTAGAGACCCCACTACCCAGCCGGTGGAAGGTGCCAACTTTTGACAAGTATGATGGCACGACGAACCCTGATAATCATATGTGATTTTTCACGCACCAGATGATGTTCCATGCTGTGAGCGACCAGATCTGGTGTTGTGTTTTCTCGTCTTCCTAACGGGGGAAGCGCTCGAGTGGTTTTTCGAGCTGCTAGCCAACACCATAGATTGCTTCGCCACGCTGAAGGCCAGATTTAGCACGCAGTTCGCACCTCTCCGACCGACCATTCTCACAGTGGATGCCTTAGTCAACATTCGCCAGGTGGATGGCGAATCCTTAAGAAGCTACTTAGATCGGTACAACCGAATTTCATTCAAGATCAAGGATCTCAGTGATGAGATCGCCCGACACCATTTCTCATACGGCCTACAATCGGGTGTCTTTGCGGATAAGATAAGCCGCAAAAGGCCGAAGACGATGGAAGAATTGAGGGAACGTGCAACACAATTCATACAGATGGAAGATATGCAAGACTTCCAGGTAAAGAAGAGGGAGAAGGAGGATGCAGCGGTGGAGAGGAACACCCCAAGGCCAAGCAAGTTGACCATCAATGAATGATCAGCCACACCCTTAGGGACAAAATCGAGGAACTCATTCGACAAGGGCAGTTGAAGAAGTACATCAAGCAGGATCACCCTGCTCATAGCCTAGAAAGAAAAAGGAGTCCGGTTCGTGCTCGCTCCCAGTTCAAGTGAAACGACTGACCGAGGAGGGAGTCAAAGAGGAAAAGAGAGGAATCGTCCAGAAGACACCACAAAAGCCGAAGCCGAAGCAAGAGTAGGGACAAGCCTTTAGGAGGCTACATCAACACCATTTCCAAAGGATTTGTCGATGGAGGATCAAGATCCTCCACCCGAAAAAGGCACGTTTGGGAGCTCAAGTCGGTGCACCTGGTAGAGAAGAAAGTGCGATCCATGTCGCCTATCACCTTCACCGACGACGACTTCAAAGTGCCCGACCCAAATCATGACGATCCGATGGTAATCTCCATCGAGGTGGCGGAGTATGGGATTGACAAAGTCCTGATCGACTAAGGAAGCTCCGTCAACATTCTATACTGAAAGACGTTCCAAAGAATGAATTTGTCTGAGGATCTTATCGTCCCCTACAACGAGCAGATCGTCAGTTTCTCAAGTGAACAGGTGGACACCCGAGGTTATCTAGACCTTCGCATCAGGATCGGCTTAAGGCGAGACGGTCGGGAGGTAAGAGTTTGATACATTTTGGTCGAAGCTAACACCTCTTACAATGTTTTGCTAGGAAGGCCCTGCCTGAACGCCTTTGAAGCGATCGTCTCCACCTTCCACCTAGCGATGAAATTCTCATTTGACAAGGGAACGATTTGCACCATGCATGCTGACCAGCAGATCGCTAGGCAGTGTTATGCGACCGGGCTGAAGGTGGTTCCCTACCGTCGTCCGAGGAAACAACATCGATCGGAGGTCGCAATAATCGACCTTGATCCTCGAACCAACACAGAGGATCAGATGTAGCTCGAAGGTGAGACCAAGGAGCTACCGATTGGTCGACAGCCAACACAAGTCATCAAGTTGGGAAGACAGCTAACTCTAAAGGAGGAGGCACTCTTAGCCAAAGTCATCGACCAGAACAAGGACCTCTTCGCCTGGACGTCCGCCGACATGCCTGGCATCCATCCTAATGTCATGTCTCACAAGCTGGCCACCTTCAAGGAAGCCCGATCGATCGCACAAAAGAAGTGGAAGATGTGTGAAGAACTGAAGCAAGTAGTCGAGGAAGAAGTTAAGAAGCTGCTAGAAGCCGGATTCGTTCGGGAGATCAAGTACACCACCTGGCTGACTAATGTGGTAATGGTAAAGAAGTCAAGTGGAAAATGGAGAATGCGCACGAACTTCACTGATCTCAACAAGGCCTGCCCAAAGGATGCCTATCCGCTGCCGAGCATCGATCGACTCGTCGATGGAGCCTCTGGGCACAATTTTCTAAGTTTTTTGGATGCCTACTCCGGGTACATCCAAATCTCGATGTACGACCCCGACATATCTAAGACGACATTCATCATCAATCAGGCCAACTACTGCTACAAAGTAATGCCTTTCGGTCTGAAGAACGCATGAGCCACCTATCAGCGCCTTATGGACCATATCTTCTGAGACCAGATCGGCCGAAGCATGTAGGTCTACGTTGATGACATGGTGATAAAATTGCAGACGGCAGACGAACATGCCCGTGACCTCAAGGAGATCTTCCATTAGGTGCGGAAGTACAATATGCGGTTGAATACGGAGAAGTGCGTGTTCGACGTATCGATGGGTAAATTCCTCGGGTTTATGTTGACCACCCGAGGGATAGAAGCAAACTTCGATAAGTGTACGACCATCGTGGAGATGAGAAGCCCAAAGAATCTCAAAGAGGTGCAGTGGCTGGTCAGTCGACTGACATCTTTAGTCCGCTTTTTGCTGCGATTGATAAAGAGGATCAAACCAATCCTCAAGATGATGAAAAAGCAGACTACTGATAAATGGGACGATCAGTGCGAGAATGCCTTTCAAGAAGTCAAGGCCATAATCGCCAGCCCACCTATCATGTGTCGACCGGTCGACGAGCTCCCCCTGTAACTATACCTATCGGTCTCGAAGGAAACTATCAGCGCGACTTTGGTACAGGAAAATCTGGAACAACGACCAGTGTATTTCATCAGCTGAGTTCTGTAGGACTCATAAACAAGGTACCAATTGGTGGAGAAGATAGTGTTGGCGTTGCTCACTGTCGCCCGACGATTGTGACAATATTTTCAAAGCCACCAAGTAATGGTCCGCACCGATCATCCTATCACCAAAATCCTTAGGAAACATGACTTGGCCGGAAGAATGATAGCCTGATCGGTGGAGTTATTTGAGTTTGGCTTGAAATACGAACCGCGCGGGTCCATAAAGGGCCAACATCTGACAGATTTTGCTGTGGGGCTGTAAGGTTCGACCACACATGGCTATTTATAGAAAATGTAAGCGCCACGTGGCAGCACCAGATCCACGCAATCACAAGACGATCAACAACTCAAGCAACGAGATGTTTCACCTCCCCTCTGACAGACACGATCTACGAAGCATCATAACCGTTAAAGAGTCCCATCGTTTCATTGTTCCTCGGTCGGACACCCTACTTAACGTTTTTCGCTTTTTCTCTGACATCGCTCAAGGCTTGGGGGGCTTGTGTACTGTATGGACATCGGACCATCGGTCAGGCGGACCAAGGACAAGCGACCGTAGGCTGCCCGCTACATGCGAACCTTTTCTTTGGACGTTGATATGTCAATCTCTCTGGAGTACTTTAAAGGGAGCTCGCAACCAAATGCCCCCGCATCCTCCGAATGAAGTCTCAGCTCTCGCTAAATCGACTACTCGTCGGTCTGCCGGACTGAACGCCCCCCGTGTTCAGTTCCAGTTGAACTTTGTCTCCGCTTCTGTGGAGACCCTCATTTATGAGGTCAGTCGACAAGTTGTAAGACCCGGGAAAATTCATTAATTAAATAATTAATTAATTAATAAATGCGAGTAGAAAGAGCCTTTATGGCACTAATTGTTGGTTGGTGAGACGTGGAAAAATGCTAGTTCATGTGGTTGAGAGTACTTTGATTGTGTGAGAGGACTTGGGTTCGAGTCTTATGTATGCCAATTATGTATTGTTGTCTTATTATTAATTTAAATTATGTGTATGAGTAGGGAATTGATAATGTAAACTGTTTTAGATTGGAGGGTATCACCAAATGTGATTTGGCATGGTGGTTATGCTTTGTTCTTGTAAGTGGAAGGTCACAGGTTCAAACCTTGATGTGCATAGAATAAGCTTTATTTTTGCTAACTATTAGTTGTGGTATGAATGTGAAGGGGTAAAGAAAACCTAGCAGAAGGTAACCATTAGGTGCTGAAAAATCACCCACTAAGGGACTTGAATAGCCATTAAGCCCACACAAAAGCCAATCCCGTTTTATTTTTAAAACCCATCTTAAAGGCACCTATAAAAGCCAAAATTTAGGTAAAGGGAAGGGTTTTGGCATTTCTGTTGAACTGCTATAGAGAGAAGCGCGAAATTGAGGCTGAGAGGTGAGGTTTTGGGTGTGTAAAGGGCTGAACTGAGAGGGAGTCTGTGGCACGTCATTGCAAACCAAGGAAATCAAATTTTCTTCCCAATTTCATTCGAAGTTTCAGGTTAGAGGAGCTGAACCCTTGTTGTTAAGTCTTTGGTCTGATTGTATGAGATTAATGATCTATTGACAGAGAATTCGAGTTGATTGTGGGGTGAATTCGGGGTGGGGTAATTGGATACTATTTTATTGGAAATTTCATGTGAATTGATGCTTATGATGGCTATTTCGTGTTGTGTATACTCTTATGGTATGAAAAGTGGGAGTGAGAGTCTTTATGGTGTTTGTACTTTGCTGTTCTATGAGTGTAAGGTGGTGAAACTGAATTGGTGTGTTTTGGTAGCGTATTTGGGTTCTCTGGTGCAGTGCTTATGGCGTAAAACAGTTTCAGAACCTGCAATTCTCGCTCGGGCGGGCGGGACTCGCCTAGGCGAGACATGTAGGGACTCATATTCTCACCCTACTCGAGGTTCTCGCTCAGGCGAACATAATTGGGTTTGAGCGACATAGACACTCGCTCAGGCGAGTGAGGTTCACCTAAGCGAGATAGTGACGAAGTTGCACGTGTTGAGCGCGACTTCTCGTCTAGGCGAGGGTTTTGTGGGTTTTGAGCGAACCAGGGTCTCGCTCAGGCGAGACGGCCTCGCCTAAGCGAGATGTCGTGGTCATGTGTGATGCTTTGTTTGCATTTTAGCCCAGACGAGTTTGAAATGGGTGTTTGGGCGAGAGATGATCTCGCCTAGGCGAAAGGCTCTCGCTTAAGCGAGATAACGTGGTGTGGTCACTGTTTTAAGCTCGCTTAGGTGAGTTGAGCTAGCCTAAGCGAGGCGGAAGGCTTAGCTTGGGCGAACGTCCTTGGCTTAATCGAGTTTATGCGAGTTACTATGTTGTTATGTGCCAGTGAGTGTGTTTTGGTTGTTTTATCCTAGGCATAGGATGTGTATGCATGTGGTGTGGTGTTTGGGCTTGAAGGACTAAGTCCAATAGGGGTCTGGGATGTGCTTGGTGGTTGGACACATGATGGGCATGGAACTGGTTGAGTTTCCGTCAGCTACTAATGGGCGAGGAGTCCTTAGTATGGTGATTGCATGTGTCGGGCGCACGATGGGCAAGGAACTGTGATGTTCCCGGCGGCTACTGTTGGGCGAGGAGTCCATAGTATGGTGATTGCGTGCGTGCCAGGGTCCAAGTTATGAGGCTTGGATGCTTTTACTACAGGCGAGGAGTTTGTAGGGTAGGACTATGAGCGAGATAGGCTCATAGGGTTGGACCACGAATGAGTTAGTTTCATGGGAGCACAGGAAGTCCCAAGACTTACTTCATGCATATGACTCATGAAGGACTATGAGGTCATGGTTAGGTGATTTGGAAAGTATGAGAATTTTAATTATGTTATTTTGGGTTGGGAAACATATTTATATTCATGTTTGGTTTATATATATTGTGCATAGCTCACCCTTTCTGTGTGTGTGTGGCGATGATCGGATAACTTGTTATTCGGGAACATATGATGTGACAGGTGGGCCAGGAGATGCTTAGACTCAAAATGAGGGCTAGCAGGGGATATTTTATATATATATATATATATATATATATATATATATATATAGCTTTGTGAATATTATGTAACCCTGATGGGAGCTATCGACTTTTATTTTTAGTTTTATGAATTATGGACTCCTGATTTTATGACTATACATATTAAAGTTTTAAATTTTCCGTGTTTTGGGAAATAGTCTATATTAAATGCGGTTTTGGTTTTATTTCGAGTTTTAATTATTTAAAATCAGTAATATTCCTTAGGGATGTTACACAAGTCGCACGGCCTGCCGGTCGGGCGGCCAAACCAAAACTGAACTAGTAAGTTGAAGAAAGTTAATTAAAGTAAAATAAGTCATTAATCAAGTTTAAAAAGCAATTGGGCCATGATTAAGGAACCCTGGATAAAAAGACTCAAAGGTAATTTGAGTGTCGAAAGTAGATGTTTGACCCCTACATCCAAAACAGTAAGCCTATGACCACAAAATTTTCTTCCTGACCTTCAAAGATAATTATAGTCATTATACTTATACACTTTTGCTCACACAAAAATATGAAATTGCTAATGTAATAAAATATATATTTTTAATGGTTAAACTTGATTTGAGACATAGGTGTTTCGAGTGTGACAATGAAAAAAAATTGTTTGCTTTTACTATTTTTATTTTTCTAGCCAAAGAATTCATTCTACATACATTTTCTTTGTATAAAAATACTCCAACAAAATTCAATAATTGAAAAAAATATTAACATCTATGGCATGCAACTCAAACTTGATTTTAAATCATAAAAAGAAGCATGATGACGTGACAAAAACTTAAAGTAAAACATAATATTTTTTTAATTTATTTTAAACCACTAAGGAAAAATACGATAAAAAAAATATAAAATAAAGCATGATGATAATTTTTAAAGCGATTCAAGTATAAATCAATTTAAAGCATGAACAAAATGCATATCTATTTTACGTCTAGCAATATCACTAAGAAAAAGGCTTTAGATTTTCAAAACTTTCTCTTTAAACAAAAAGTCATAGAGAAATATTGAAGATGTTGACTAAAAGCCTAAACAAAAACAAAAAAAAACATTTAGCCTCTATGAAGATGGAGACATCATTCACAAAATAGAAGATAAAAAAAATATGACCCATTTTCAGATACTTCAACATTTAGTTAGAGTCTAGCTTCTGCTACATTCAACATTATTTCTTAATAAAGTTTTGTGGATGCAAATAACAAAGTCATAATGTGACGAAGAATCTCAATCATTTAAGTAGATATTGGACACATGATCCTCAAATTATATACAATAAAGAAAAGCTAAGTTCAAATAATGCATGATCAATATAATTACAATAAAAAAATGTCATAGTTATTTAGAGAAAATTACCTAAAAACTAAAAGACCTTGAAGCTTTATACAACTTCATGAAATTAACAACTTTTTCCAACTCATCCTTACTCATAAAAGTTGTATGTTGTTATATATACTCTCATCATCATCATGCCAAAAAGTATTAGGTTCATGCAAATGATATGAATTCCCTAGATAAAACTTGTACAAAAAAATATCACCAAAGTTAAAATACATTTTTATTCTTTATCTTACTTTTTTTAGCTTGAATTTAATCTCTTCAATTTATAATTACATGATCCAGTTAAATTACAAGTAACAAATTACATAAAATATCCATCATACAAACATTTATCACAGTGTAAAAGTTACCATTATCAGAGTAAAAACCATGAACACAAAATCTCTTCCTTGTTAGGATGTTGTTTTAACATCCAATTTTCACTTTCATTTTCAAGTTTTCACATGTACAATTTATAAAGAAAATTTCCTTCTTCACTTCTTTCATTAGTTTTTTCAATTTAATTCTTTAATTTTTTAAAAATATCAAATTTGGGACCATGAATAGTTATTTAAAAAGAATAAACCTAAGATCCTGGTGGATGGAAAAGAAAAATAGCTATACCAGCCAAAATAATCAAATTGACTGTCTTTAAGAAGTTAAAAGACTAAATTTGATGTTTTTAAAAATCTAAAAAACTAAATTTAAAAAACGGAAGAGTTTTATTTTTAAATTCGAATAAAATTAGGAATAAATTAAGAATTAAACCTCCTCCTTTTTTTTATTATTATTTTTTATTCCTTTGGTACAGTGAGGTAAAGGTTAAAAGGAGAAAACACCAAGAAGAAAAAAACAAAAAACGAGCCTTCATCAAACCCAGACCCAAATCCAAACCCAAACCCAAACCAAACAGACACACATGTCAGACACATCAAACACAACTCAACACAACACAGCACAAAACCTCAGCAAGAGAAGCAGAGAGAAGAGAGAGAAAGATAAAGTCACTGTTCACTTTCCCCATTCTCTTCGTCTTGGTTCTTTGGATTCAGAGTTTCGTTCCATGAATTCCAACAAGCGAGAGGAAGAAGACGACCTCTTCCTCCCACATCCTTCGGATCTGTCTCCACCGCCGCCGCCACTCACGGACCCTTCGTCGTCGTCGTTCTCACTCCTCTTCCCCTCCTCGCCCTCCTCCTCCCACTCCTCCCCTTCTCCGCCCTCCAAACCCCTCTTCATCTCCCCCGACCCTCACATCTCCTCTCAGTTCTACACCTTCACCCCATCCTCCCACGCCCTCATGCTCCGCTCTCTCCTCCTCCGCCGCCTCCCCTCCCCCTCCGACATCCGCGCCGCCACCCCGCGCAACGTCCTCGCCTCCTGGCGCACCGTCTGGAAGGACCGGAACGAGGACACGGCCTACCTCACGGCCTGGAAACGCATCCAGGACAAGCTCACCACCCACCACGACCCCTCCACCAACTCCCACTTCCTCTGCTTCAAAAACAACCCTCACCAGTTCGTCCCCCACGTCGACCAATGGCAGCAAATCGTCATGTCCCACCACGCCGACACCGACCTCAACCACCTCAACCTCAAGGACACCCTCGAACGCATCAAGCACCACTGGACCGTCGGGGCCAAGTTCTACGGCATCCCCGAGAGCTTCATCCGCGTCTGCGTCGCCGCCTGCCCCGCCTGCTGCGCGGCGGAGGGCTCTGCCGAGCCCTCCGCCTCTCGCGGTAAGCGCCGTCGCTTCGAGTACACCGAGAGCTTCGACGTTCCCGCTAGGGAAGTGCCCTCACGGCTCCAGCAGCTTGCGGCTAAGCATAAGGTCGTGCTTTGCATAAGACAGAAGTATATTAGGTATAAGCCTTTCATGGCTGAGGTAAAGGACTATGCTTGCCATCGGGCTGGTGAACCTGCTGCTAAGAAATCTAAGGTTTTGAAGAGGGAGCCTTACGCTTCCAAGAGGTGTGGATGTGGGTTTAGGATTAGGGCTATTGTTCCTATTGCCAATTACAATGAGAAGGATAAGAGTTTTGTGTATCAGGAAGAGGGGGTGGCGGTTTTTAAGCTTTATGCTGTGCATTCTGGACATGAGCCTGGGCCTTTGGATGGGAATGCCAGGATTATGCATAGGGTTGTTGGGCATAAGGGTGGTGGGTATTTGATGGATCAGGAGAATGTGTATGGGGTGAGTGAGGAAATGGATGGGGAGGGGGGGTTTGGGTTGTTGGGGAAGGAGGATGGTGGGGATTTGCAGTTTTCGGTGCTGCAACAGGTGCAGGAGTTGAGGAATGAGGTGGGGATGTTGGAGGGGAAGGTTGCAAAGATGCCGAGGGACATGTTGGGGTCGGTTTCCAGGGAATTGTACGAGGTTTTGAATAAGGTTAGGAGCATAGGGGAGGTGGGGTTGAAGCCAGCCGAGTTGATCACAGATAAGGTTGATGATGTGTTGGTTGGGGATAATGATCTTGCTAACTGGAGTAACCATCATGAGAGGATTTATGGTGATGGCAAGGACACGGAGCTGATTGAGGATGATGAGGACAGTTTTGGTCGGACACTGGGGGAGGTTGTTTCATGGGGGGATCAGATGAGGACAGAGTGCAGGAGTGAGAAGGATCTGATGAGTGACAGTTGTAAGCCTGAGAAGTGGTTGAAGTGCAGTGACTTTGATGAGAAGAGCATTCTTGATTGTGAGGAGGATAGTAAACTATCCAAGCCCATCAGAATGATCAGACATGATGAGGGGATAGTGTCGGATGTAGTAGGTCTTGGCTGTATTCAGGTTGATAGTTTCTACCAGGACAATTCTAAATGGTATGATTCTCCTTGTGCTTTGGATACTGGTGCTGATTGTGGAGATAGTGGATTCCGTCATGGAGAGATTTTATAGTGTCATGAACATTCAAGTTAATCTACTCTAACTTAGAGATCACATTCTGTTGTCCTGGCTAATGGCTATTTACCCCTTCCAACAAATAGAAGAAGAGGGATTGTACATTTATGTATACAGAAGATTGGAGCCGCTCACATCATGCCTTTTAGGTGTATTTATTATTTATTATTATTGCTTGTGGTTCTGTAAAGTGTAACCAGTATGCTTCTTGCACATAACTTCGTTATGAGTATGACTATATCTGTTAACCTTGCTCATGGACTTCGGCTTTTCCTTGTTTAATCTTGGTCCTTATAATGCACATCAGTGTTTTGAGTGATCTGCTTTAGTATTTAGAGAGATATTTGTATGTACTATGAGGAACTACTGGTGATTTATTTTCATATTGGACTATTGTGTGTGCGTCAAATTTTCTCTATGACTTGTATGCTTTGTACTCTCTGGCCATTTGCTTTATATATTTTCTCATTTCTTATATGCAAAAGTTCATTTAGCTTCTGGTTCAATTTGAAGACTATTGACTTTATGCCATAGGGGTGAGACAACCCAATACATCATCTGTAGCTCAGCCTAGTTGTTTATTTCTTCTTGGCACATGCCGTGACAATCTCCTTAGTATTGAATTGAAGAGTGAAGCTTTTTGGATTGAAGAATGAAGGTTTTTGGTGCCATAACAAATGCTTTCAGGTACCCAGTTTTTCCCCTCTCTATAACTTCAAAACTATGATGTTTATCGATTCTTGTAGCCCCCATCCATATCATATACCATGGTTGTTTTTGTGACAAAGGCCAGAATATATGTAGCTTTAATACAGGATTGGCTAATAAATTAAACAATATAAGAGGCAGATATCATATTCTCTAGTTGGGTGAAAGGAGTACCATAATCTAGTTAGATGGAACTTTACCACAAATATAATTTTTATTCAACTGATATTTTTTCGAACAGATCTTTGCTTTGTCCTTGTCTGGAGGCATTCAAGACATTAACCATAATCTATGCTTAATGGTGGGTGACCCAATTTTCAACTGTTAATGTGTAGGAGTTGGTCTACTTGTTGAATAAATGTTTCAGAGATTTTGGTATTGTTATACATTGCACCATCCTGCCTGAAGATCTATTTCTAAATGTAATTAGATTCGCAACATTGTTATATAAGTTCAGTGAAGAATCTCAGAGATGTGTACTAAAATTTGATTGCATTGTTGAACCTATTCTGCATTTAAATGTTATCATTGTTTTGTGTACCTTGTTGGAAGTCCAATGCAATTGAATCTTCATGAAGATATGGATGAACATGTTTTATATCAACTAATGAGTTCTTGGGCTGGCACTAATATATTTTTTTAAGCAGTTCTTGTTCTGGTCAAAGTCTGAATGCTCCAGTTAGGATCCTCCTAGAGACTTTGACCAGAACTTTTCTCTTTATATATACTCTTAAAATAGGATCTTTCCTTGTCACTTCTGGCTATAAATTGCAAGTCTTGTGGAAACAGTTTAAGGCTATCAGGGTTCTTTGTACTGTATTTACAATTCCTGTGATCAATATCTTAGATTATTGTTCTGTATTAATTGGTATTTGTGCATATTAAATTTCCTGTAAGTTGTAACTGCATGCTGCTCATGGATGTTTTGTAGCATACATATAGGTTAGATGAATATGTCCTTTATTTTTTCGTTTCTGTTTAGTGACCTATTTTAAGTGCCTAATTATTATCTTACATTTGTCATTCATAAGTTCCCATTGGCTCTCTGAAGGCTACTGATCTGGAGAAATATACCAGACATGAACCACTGTAAGGAGTAAGGACCAAGAAGATCATTGTACCCTGAAATTAGGTATGCTTCCATATATGGTTAGCAGGCTTGCTGTTTTCGGATGATAGCACACCTAGAATCCATTTCTTGTTTCTCATTGTGTTTCATTCATTACTGTGCTTGACATGGTCCATTTTGAAGTCTTGAATCTCTATGATGGTACACTCTCTTGCATACTTGTAATCTGTGTGAAATTTGATCATGTTCTTCATTTGTGGCTTCGTCATTCATTTTTCAATTTTCTCAATCTTTATAATAGTAATTATGTTCTAATATTTCATTAGGTTTAGACGAGAATCAAAGAATTTTACTCTAATCTGATCTGACAAGAGTGTGCCTAGTTGGGGTTGGGAATATTCTTTAACTTTGAACTGTAGAACATAACACCATATGCTGTCTAAAGTCAAGCAACACCAGACTTTTCATAGCTTCAAGGTGTTAATACAATTTTTACATAGACAGAGAACGGAATTTGGAATCTCAGATAGCATGGAAGTATGTATTGTTTTTATACATGTTTTTTAACATTTATGAAATTCAATCACAATCTTCATTATTTGTAACATAGTTATGCTCAGAGGTTTCGTCACATTGAGTCAATAATCAAAGAATTTTGATGTGATATCAGTTTTATACTAACTTGTGCTCTGGAATATTCTACAACTAACAACTGCTGGATCATAATGGCTGCGTTTCTAATGTCTAGCAACAATAGACTTCATAGTTTTGAGGTGTTAATATAAGTTTGTTATTTTACAATGACAAAAAAAAAAAGATTTGGAATTTTAGATCAGTATAGAAAAATATATACCCAATGGGATAATGCTTTGTTGTTGTGTGTAAGAATATATTGTTTTCATTTATTTTATTGAGAATTATGCAAGAGACTGTATATGGGTTGATGCATGTGCTGTGAACCATGTAATATATTTGAACATCTCAAAAGATGTAAAAAGCTTCAGTTCCACCCTTTGAAAGCTGGGAAACATGCAGATACTGACATGCTTTGATTTGGCAAATTCACCCATCCTTCTTTGTCATGAAGGTCCGTGACTTTGACATGAATGTAGGAACATTAGACCTGGGACCAAAACTGGTTTTTTTCTCTTTGCTTTGTTTTATTGGGATTGTGAAATCGTTCATCTCTGACCCTTGGCTATTCTGTTGTTTTTCTGTCACTGTTCAGAGCTTTCTTGTCTTTTGTTCTTATGTGTATGTTTATTACTGAAAATTGTAAAGGCGTGAAGATGTGAGAAGCAGGCTCATCTTTGACAGAGTCCCTTTTAAGAAGTTTTTCTAAAAGTAATTTCTCATTAATAATATTTCCATCAGATCTGCATTTTCAAAGGCTTACAAAGATATTCATAATTAATAGGATCATACTTAACAACTATCCCAATTGATAAAATAAAGAAATGAAGAGATCCTTGATTAGTGGGATGATGTGTAGTAATTATCCTAATTAATATAATCAGGTCACAATTGTCCTAATAAAAAATAGTAATAGATCTGAAATTAGGGATTCTTATGTGCATGTCTTATGCAGATGGGAAAATATAAAGAACCCAATTAACTAAAGTTCAAGATAAAAGAGATATGATAATCCTTATTAGTGATCCACATCACTTAGTCTTGTGCAGAGGATCAAATGTGACATTGGTTATTCTTATGTTAACATGTGTATGTGTTACAATGGTTCGAATGCAAATAATGATTGATACACTATTTTAGATGATACACTTCTGTTGAAAAATAATACACATGGTACATAGAAAGGATTCTTCTAGTCATTTTGACATAGGTTATCTCTTTCGTAGTGATTGACGTATTCTGAAAAAAAAAAAAAAACTTAGTTTCAACTGTTAAATCATGGTGATGTTTTGGCATTGTTATTTGGAGATTTCATCAAGCTGAATTTTCTTTTTCTCTTCTCGTTTACTTGGACGTAGTGCACTAATTCTTTCCAAGTTTGTGATGCATTGAGTTTAATAAACAGCGGACATGATCAGAAAGTTGCATGAAACTTTTGAGTACTGTTGCTTCAGTATCATTTCATGGAACAGTTCAGCAGAATGGGTGGAGTGGAGTATTTGAGGTTCACTTGTCACGTGGGTTGTTCTTTGAATATACTATTCATTCTTGTTTTGTTTATTGTTATTTGTTTGGTCTGTGGTTGATGTCTCTCCTTATCAGTGCAACAGACCCTGAGTAATTTCCAATAGGGTGGATTCTTATCAGTGCAAGTTTTAATTTTTACTATTTGTAATCATGTCGTTGATGGAAATGTTCTTACAGAATCAGCTTTGTTGATTCTTGTGAACGTAGTAGAACTTGGTGCCCATGCTTTCTTCGTAAGGTAATGATTATCATCCAATGATGATAATTGCAATAATAATAATAATAATATAAAGGTCATCAATATATGATTTTTGACGCAATCTTATCACAATTCTCTATTAAAAAACATTATTTATTCAGTGTTGTTACACTTGATTTCAAAAATCTTAAATTTCTGCTAATCAAACGACGAGACTATATCTATCATAGAACGTTCTCATGTTCAAGACATGGATGTTACTTAAGGATGTCTCTTGTTCTCGAATTCTAAACGAAACATACTGCCATGAAAGCTTATCTTTGAACTTTTTAACATATAGATGTTTCAGAATCTATGAATAACCAGTTAAAAGTTTTATGATGTTAATTTCCATCAAAAGAACTTGGAAAATTTCTTAGCCAAAGAAAGAGATAGCCATTGGTTGGTACATGATTCTTCAAGTAGTGTTCCAAGTACTACAGTTATCAACAAACTCAGGAAGTAGAGTTATGACTTGATTAGACATGATTAGCAAAAGCAAAAGACAAGAAAATGGTAAGCAAGGTTATGCTTAGGGAGAGTTAGATTGCTGGAATCTTACTCCGGGCAAGTATTTGGTGACAAATTCTCGAGCCAAAGTTTGGAGTTCCCTATCCTCCAGTTGTTGATCTGATTGATTGAAAAGGATGCTGCTTAACTCTAACGATGCTGAATGTGGAAGAAAAGGATCATACTGCATAATAGGCACACTTTGCATGTCAGCATTTGATGCCAAATGATCTGAGCAAGGAAGAGTTTGTGGTGATGAACTTTGAGGCTGTGGAAGAGGAGCTACTGCCATTGGCATGCGCTGCATTGTTGCCAAACGGGCTTGAACATAGGTTAACTCAGCCTGCAAGTTCATCACCTGCACAATTTAAAAATCAACACCTAGTTAATCATTGTGTAGTTAAACAATTACTCTACACATCAGTTACTTGTTGGAAGAGATGGTGAAAGAGGTTCATCAGTTACAGGTTGGTTTGAAGGATTTGAATTGTGAGTTCAATTTTACCGAAACATTCGAAAGAAATGGTAAAAAAGGTTGAGTTCAATTTCACCTAATAATGACTGACAGATAAAACAAAAAAGACATCAAATTGCATTAAGTTATTAACAGAACAATTTGACTGAGAAAGATATCACTAACTCATTAACTGATAAAAAGTACTTTTACCAGATCATAGAACAGACAAGAGAATGTCAGAGTGAAAGAGATAAAGATTATGACCACTTACCTCAATCATGTGCCGGCATTTTAATACAATTTATCATACTCCAAATTATGCATGCATGTGAAGAATATTCTCATTCAGTGTCAAAAGATAAACTTAAGCTTCAATATTTTATCTTGAATGCTTGTTTAATTGCAGCAAAGGACAAGATCAATCTTATCCAGAACTGCTTTTGCTTTCTCTCTGCAGAATCTAGAAGGGGATTACTTAATTGTTATTTGGTAACTAATCACAGAGAAAATGGAATTCTACCTAATTAAAGTCGAGGAATCAATTGGTGTGTTTCTGCCCAATAATGACCACGAAATTGGAACAAAAACATTGTATATATATATAGTGTACTACGTGCAAGTGTTATCTTTCTACTTTTGCTGTTGTTAATCACAGGTATCATTGATGAACATGTAGAGAGATTCTACTAGTCAATTATTGCATCTTAGAATTTAGATAATACTTGATGCATTCTCCAATACAAGGAAAATGGTTGTTGCTATTGTATCACGCATAAGACTATGCAACTTTATCTACTAAGAACATCAATAATAAACAATAACCTTAGTATGGCATAGAATTGTCAAACAAAAACATTGGGAACTGATAGAGTCTTTCTGCGCTATATCTTATAAGTATTTTAATAAATAAACCATACAAATCAAAAACACAATTTGTCAAATGGAACATAAAAAATAAACTGTAGAAAAACTGTAGATACAACAACTCATTGTTTGGACTATAATTAATAGTTCAGTTTATGGTATATGGTATAACTGAGTTGATTAGCGTGCTGAATATAATATACAATGAATACAAGCGTGTGAATTTTTAAAACTTTTATACACGAGACAGTGTCCTGCAATTCAGTGATCATTTACATTATAAAATGTATTAACACCACCAAATTTCAAGTACAAAATCAGATACTATTCATAGTTAAACAATACTGCATTAGACTGAAATTTCCTCACAAACTGATAATATTAAGGAACTACACTGCAATATATTCACGTGAAGAAGAAACACCTTCATTATTTTTAATCACTTAGTTTTAATACACTGTGAACATTATCTGTAGCAAAGTTTGAAAGTCAAGACTGAAAATATTAGAATATTTCTCGAGCTGCTAATTTTGTTGCTTGGTGGCTCCGGCAAGCAACAACAAAAACAAGCCTCCATAGTCAGCTACACCCAGTTGGCGGCTACCACCACCAAAAAATAAAATACTATACTAAAATATTAAAAATTTCCATGAATTTCACAAAGTTTTGTTCATTGAAAACCTAATTTTGAACATGGATTTCAGGTGCCCAAGTTTTTCTGCTAAATGTTGACCTTTTGGGTAGGTTTTGTTCACTATTATCACTACCATAGTAATAAGATGGTATTTAAGTATTGATTAGTAGTAGCTAGTGATAATATATATACTGATTATGGATATATCTATAGGGACCTTGAAATCACAAAACCTAGCTACACTTATAGGGGGCGTCCTAATTAAGTAGTGTATGGCTTCCATGGAAAAATAGTCCAAAAGCTAACAAACGTGTCCAAGCAAACAGTACAATGTACAAACTATAATAATATCCTAAATGGTAAGATCTTGACCTACGAGGAATACACAACAGTGATGCTTGTCAAGAGACTACACTGCAAAGTACAAGCATGGGACCGGTTCACACCCAGGCGCATGTTAGCATCATCACTAGCAATATTAAACTACAATAATCAAGCCTATTGTAGTGGTCAATGATTCATCTAAAACATAAGCATTCAAGAACAAGCATAAGTACTTATTCCAACACATTCGGTTGCATCACTGATTCATGGTTCAGAAACAAAAAGAAAAGTAATAACAATAATGAAGAGAATTAATATTATTACTCTGGTGTTGGTGTTTTTAAGTACTTCACATGTGTAATCTTGTTTTGAAGTAGCTCATGACAAAAATGCATTATCTGGTTTTACTCAGAAATGCAGAAAACCAAAACCAGCAAAGAAAGATGCATAAACATAAAAGTTTAAAAGCCTTGTTGGATTTTTACATATTGTGATGAAGAAGAAGAAGGAAATGAGGGAATTAATTAATAGAGAGATGAACCTGTTGTTGAAGAGCAAAGAGGTGACCAACACAACCATAAACAGGGTCTCTAGCCCTAGCCAAAGCCTCATAGCAAAGAGTAACAACAGCATCAAGACGTTTGTGTGCTGGGATTCTCATGAGTAACTTAGAGGCATTGCTTGCACCAAACACCTTGTGCACTGCAGCAAAATGTGCAGTTCCTTGGTCTGAGTCAAAGTATGGTGCAAATATGCAACCCTTCACACACTTTCTCCTCAGAAACTTGCAGGCACCACAAGGCCCACCTCTTTCACTTCCACCAATCTTTCCTCCATAATCCATTCCTTCTTTTTCTCTCTCTCTCACTCTCTCAAAAATCTATGATTTTGGCCTAATCTTTTCCTTGCTCAGGGTTGAACCAAAAACTTTTGTGGGGCACGAGAAAGAGATATATATAATGAGGTGTGGGATGCAGATGAGGGGTTTGTATATGTTACTTGCTAACTTGATTTTGATTTGATGTGGAGAGAATAATGAGTGAATGCTTTTGGTGGTGGGTCACTCACTTGAGATGGACTAAGCTTGGTGCTTCAGTTTTAGTTTGGCTTCTACCAAAACTTTGATTTCAGTAATCCTATGAAATTTCAGTGTCAACTATCACAGATTATATTTTAATTAATGAAACGGGAGAAAGATATATCAATGGAAGACGCAATTTCTTTAAGTATTCTATAATATTACTCTTCCATGAAGAGTGTTGAGGAAAACATTCCTCTAATACTATTTTAATGATTTTTCGGTTTCATCAAATTCAAATTAGTTTACTATGAAATTTTAATGTAATTTGATTTTTAAATTTTAAAAATAAATAGATATACTCATTCTAATTCAATTCTGATATTTTTTTTAATGTATTAAAATTATTTTAGACAGTATTTGAACGATTTATCCTTATTAATAGATTCTGATTCAATTTTAGTCTGAAATATCCTCTATTATATACGAGAAATTTTTTTTAATGTTATTGAATTAAGAGGACCGTATCTATTTAACTTTTAAAGTTAAAAAATTAAAATATATCAAAATTTTAGAAAAAAAACTTCAACAATTAGGATTACAAATATATTTAAGCAATATTTTTTGTTTATTTAAATTTAACAAAATTACAAAATTTGAAGTCATTAATATGGTTTAGTTAATAATAAAAAGTACTAGAACAGTTGAATATCTGCGAATCAACAAGAAGTGAGATTGTTTCCAATGATACACTAAACATTCAGAAAAAGAATTCCATGGCACGAAATAATCCTACTTAGCTTGTACACAATCTTTAAATAAAAGAAAAGTGTTTGAAAATATTTACTAACATTAAAGTTTAAGTTCCACTCATAATAAAAAAGTTACATTATAAAATACATAATAGAACTCCAATTTCATCAAAGGATAATATAAAAAAAAAATGGAAAGAATACAGTGAAGCTTTCTGAAAAAGAATTAATCGAAAAAAAGATCAACTTTTACTTTTTTTACATTCACACACACACATACATATAATTGGTAATTTCTCTTTCACTTTCTTCTTCACACAACTCCTTCCTTTTGAAATATTATATGAATGTTTATGGTCTCTTATGGTTGATGAGAAGCATTTTGTTTAAGGTTATGTGGGGGGCTGAATTTGGTTGAAAGATTGAAACTTTAAAGCCACGCAAGCAAGGAAAGTTAAGAAGCGAGGGAACATAGTAGTATAGTAGTAGAGAAAGAAAGAAAGAGAGAAAGAGAGAGAAGAAGAGGTCTTGCGTGAAGCAAACACAGTGCACAACACAACACAAAAATGGTGAGAAGAGTGAAGAAGACAGTAGGTGACAGACAGACAGACAGACAACATGAGTAAGAGCTTCTTCCAACCGCCACTGAAAGAAGCCACGTGCCACACCATCTTCCTACGGCACCACGTGGGACAAACATCCTATCTTATCTGTCTCATTTCAATTCAATTCAATCTCTTTCTTTCTTTCTTTCTATCTATTTAATGCTACATTTGTAGACCCTCTTATTCTGTCTCAGTTGTCACCTCTACCATTTCACTTAATTTCCTGTTTCTCTTCAAAGAAAATGACACCATGAAATGTGTGACTTATACTGTGCTTCTTCTAAAAAAGTTACACTTTCTTTCACCTCGTACAGGGCTCCTCTTGCTCCTCCTTCGTGTCCTCGTTTTTCTGTCTAGTACGAGATTGTTTTCCCTCTCCACATTGCAGTGTGCTGTCTTTCACCCTTTTCCAATACTTACTCATGTGTCACACTTTTAAATATAATACAAGTTTCTGTTTAGTGTTTCATTAGGGTTGTTATTGTTTTCTGTACACCACACAGTTTTTTTTTTTTTTAAATGTAACAGTGGAACTTAATTAGAAGTATAGAGGCTGAGTTTTTCTTATAATGTTGACGTGCAGATCAAATTTATTGGTGTTGCCGTTTACTTTGATTCAATGTGGTATGTGACAATTGTACAATTGTCAAATCTTTAGTTATCATATATGATGTATAAATCCATAATATTAATTTGGATTATTTTTTTTTCTAAGCTTTGATTATGATAAGTTCTCGTATTTAAGAAATGTATGGATGGACGTAATATTTTTTGTTTAATGGTCTTAATTGTTTTTTGGCGTGATAAAATCAACAAATAAAATTGAACTTTTAAGACATTGAGACGAGAAAAATGTGTGGACTCTATCGAATTTGATTTGTTATTTGTCTTTTCAAAAAATATTTAGACTGTGTTCTCTTGATAATATAGATTTGAGGATGTAACGTCCCATTTAATTTATAAACGCAATTAAAGGAAACGCCACACATAAGATAGTATAACAACGCAGTCCTAGAGTTCTCAACATCACCCCTACAGAACTAGGCACACCACGATGCCAACAAAAGCAGGATAATTGTCTAACTAAAAGTTTACAATCTAATAACCACGAATACAGGGGCCATAGCCCTAAAGAAAGCATGAAGGAAAGAAGTATAAGATCCAGCCCAGATGGCTAAGTAGCGGAATCGCCATTCCCTTGTTGACC
>Ga0214544_1003798_pt1 | contig 30812 bp, 28 predicted proteins | sample CNSS3metaG_FD_160074 | JGI IMG/M metagenome (GOLD analysis project Ga0214544, IMG submission 160074) | Root nodule microbial communities from cowpea collected in UCLA plant growth center, Los Angeles, California, USA - CNSS3 | ecosystem: Host-associated > Plants > Roots > Nodule | place: USA...
TAGCCTGCAAGTGCTGAGGTGCCGAATTGGCCGACCGCGCCGGTGACGAGTATAACCGTGAGGTTGGTCAGCACGGCATTGAGGGCGGTGGGGACGCCGACCTTCAGCATGTCTCCGAATATCTTTACGCGCAACGGCACGATGTGCAGCCGCAAGCCGGATGCACCCCAAGACATGTAGCGAAGCAGGAAGAGCATCGCCGCTCCGTAATAAAGGCCGAAAGCAAGGCCTGCACCGGCAATTCCAAGACTTGGGACAGGGCCGAACCCGAAGATAAGCAGCGGAGACACCGGAATGGTTACGATCGCGCCGATCAGGGTCACCAGCGCCGGCACCTTGACGTTGCCGGAGCCGCGCAGTGCCGCGGCCTGAAGGTTGACGATCCACACAGGAATGGCGCCGGCAAACAAGTAGCTGGCATACGTGGTCGCCGCATCGAGTGCACCGCCGCGGCCGCCAAGGGCGCGGAACAGCGGGGTGCCGCCAACGTGCACTCCAATCATGAACAGCGCCCCGGCGATGATCGCAAGCACGATAGCGTGAAAGAGCGCAGCGTCTGCATCCTCCAACCGGCCTGCGCCGATTGCGCGGGCCACGGACGATGCGACGCCGCTACCGAACCCGCCATTCGACATCATGGTCATCAGCATGAAGATGGGAAACACTAGCGCGGCGCCAGCGAGCGCATCGGTACCAAGAAATCCGACATAATAGGCTTCGGCAATATTCACGGCGGTCTGCGCCACGAGAACTGTTACCGTCGGTGCCGCCAGCTTGAGGAGGGTCGGCAGGATCGGGGCTGACAACAGCGTAGCGCGCCGGTGCTCCGCGATCGCCGCCGCCGATTGCGGCGCGAGCGTCCCACGCGGTAGCTTAGTGGTGGGCAGCGGTGCTGTAGCGATATTCTCGACCGACATTCTTGGTAATCCGTGGTGTTGCAGCCCGCTGAAGGCGCTATTGCATTATGATGATAATGTCTTATTATGAGCGTAATGCAACGATCAATTATTTCAAAGTCCTGTGACAGCTGCGAGATGGAGGCGCATGCGCTACAACAAGGGACACAAGGAGCAGACGCGCAGGCACATTCTTGATGTCGCCTCTGCTCAGTTCCGCAAGAATGGGATCGCCGCAGTCGGCCTTGCCGGAATCATGTCGGAGGCGGGCCTCACAAATGGCGCCTTCTACGGCCACTTCACCTCCAAGGAGGAGTTGGTGCGTGACGTGCTGGCCGACGCGCTCGTCAGGCGCGAGGAGCGGCACAAGGCCAGCCTCAATAACGGCGTCGCGCTCGAAGCCATGATTCGCGACTACCTGTCGCCTCGACACCGCGATCGCGCCAGCAGCGGTTGCCCGACCGCCTCGCTGGTCGCCGAGATCGCGCGGCATTCTGCCGCGACCCGCGATGCCTTCACGGGCAAGATCGCCAACATCGTCGAGTTGATGGCAAGGCAGATCAGCCAGGGATCCGCCGAACGGCGGCGGCGCAGGGCGATCGCAATCTATTCGACTATGGTCGGCGCTCTGCAATTGGCGCGCGCGGTCGCCGACCAACGCATGTCCGATGAGATCCTGGACGCCGCGGTGGAAGCGGCGATGGCCACTGCGAACAGAAAATGAAGCGTTCGATGCGTCAGACCGCCCCTTTGGCAGCTTAGCTCCCGGCTGTAATTTTGCTCCGGCCGCGACCGTACCTTGACACTTGAACGGCCTTTCAGTTCGGCGGGCCAGATATGATTTCTATCGAGGGACACAGCCTCACAGCAAAACGGCAGACTGCCGCCCGCCACATGACGGCCCCAGTGCACGTGTCGCGCTTGTTGAACAGATGATGTCGCTATGAAAGATTAGTGTGCGTTCGCATTGCTTCGAAAGTTAGGGCGGGGACTCATAACGCGCGGCCAGCCATAACCGGATCGATGCGAGCTGGACGGAGGCAAGATAGTTTGCCGCAAGCCGGTCGTAGCGCGTTGCCACCCGGCGACACTGTTTGATCCTCTTCGCAGAGAAATGTTCGCCATTCGACGAGCGGCCGAGGACCTCAGGCGCGGGCACTAGGGGAATTGCGCCTTTTCCCTATCGTACCTGACGTCGGAACCCAGCGCTCACCGTCGAAACGTTGCGGCCGCAGCGTCTCGACGACCCCGTCAAAATGTTGGTTGCCACCGTTTGCCCCTGAGGCGGCTCCGCCTTGCTTCGAAAACCCGCTCACATTGGCTTTTGCAAGATTTTTCTTGATCTCCCGGCGCACACGTCGTGCACACGCGGCCCTCTAACCGATTGAAAAAATTAAACTCTCGCCCAATCCATCATTGGCATCCGATGGAGAACGCCAGTCGAGCCTTCCTCGACGCCGTCCGCAAATCGATGCGCCAGAGACACACCGTCATCGGTGCGATCGCGATCGATCGAAAGGTGCTTACAGCCGCCGAACGTCTTCAGCATTAGGGGAACGGGATTTCCCGCGGTTGGATCGACCCGGCCCGAGGACGTCGCATCGTCGGCGATCGCCGGTGCCATAGCGCCAAGGGCCAAGGCACTCTCATCGCGCAGAAGCAGCTTGCCCCAACTCCATTCTCGGCTAACCATTTTGCCGTGCGCAGGCCTATACAAAAAGGCGCATCATCCTCCAATCCCCGAGCCCGATCAAAGGGCATGATGCTGGTATGCGACCATGATGCAGCGCGCGACCGTATGGCCGCGCCATCGTCGTCGATAAGTGACGTCATGAGGAATCTATGCCCCGTCTTGAAGCGTCTCAGAACTGGCTGACTGCTACTCTTCTGATCGCCTGGACAAGTTATGCTGAAGCGCAAGGATCTCCTGAGGACAGAAAGGCCTGTACTCCGGATGTTTTTCGTCTTTGCAGTGACTTTATCCCCGATCCGACCTCCATTGAAGCCTGTCTTCGTCGACGGAGCGCAGAGCTCAGCCTCGATTGCAAGAACGTGCTTCTGAAAGCCAAAACGTCAACTCCGAGCGATGCTGGCAGGCGGTCGCGATAGCCCTTCTCCGCGAGCTGAGCTTGAAGGTCCGCAAACCGACCACTCACGGTCACCACTACTGCGGCTTCAGCCAGACCGTCATTCCCGGCTCAATTGAGCTCCCTAGCGCTATCGGGTCCAACCTAAGCCGTAGCGTGTTGCGATCGTGATCGCCGATGAGCCGCTCCGCTTGCCAGGTAGCGAATACGCCGAGGGGCCGGAGCTCGGATATGACGGCCTCTTCCGCATCGCTCGAGCCATTCCACCCGACTTTTACTTTAGCCCCAATGAACAGGCCAGGGAGGCGGTCTTCACGGACGTTGAAAGAAAGCCAATTGCGTCCTGCCGCTTTCACCATTGCAACCGGCTGGCCAGCGTGAACGTTCTCGCCTTTCTCCGCTGCGATGATGCTAATGACGCCATCGATCGGAGCTCGCAGGATCGTCTTGTCAAGTCTCCTCTCAAGAACGATCACAGCTGAGGCGGCCGCCTGAACGCGCGCGTCTGCTATCGCGCGCTCTTCCTGCGTGGGACCCGCAACGGCAGCATCGTAGTTCGCCTTGGCCTCCGCGACGTCGGCTTGGGCCGTCGCGACGTCGGTTTCCGCCTGGTCGAGCGATTGTTCGGATTCGAAGCTCTGGTGAGCAAGCGTGCTGGTCCGAGCGAATTGTCCATTTACGTAGGTCGCTCGAGCGGCCGATTTATCTATCGCAGCCTTCAGCGTATCGACCTCCTCCCGCCGAACGCCGGCGTACACGTGATCTCGATCGGCCATTGCGGACGCCGGCGTAGCACGGGCTTGATCAAGCTGGGCGGACAATTCCAGCGCCGACAGCCTCGCTACGACGTCCCCGGCGCGCACCAAACCTCCCCGCTCCACGGCGACGGCGACGAGTTGCCCGCTCACCTCTGGTTCAATTCTGACTTCGGTCGCTCGCACCACGCCGAGAACGTCATACGGCTCGTCGAACGTCCGCAATCTGTAGCCGATGCCAGCCGCGACCAGGAGCATTCCGACAATAATGCCGTAGCGTCTAGCTGTTCCCATTCCAGGTCTTCCTTTTCGCGAAAGCCGCCGAAACAATCGCAAATCCAAAGTAAGTGATTGCGAGACACCACAAAATGGCCCAGTCATGCGCGACCTCCCAGATGGTCGCCCCAAGCTGGTTAATCCGCACCAGGCCATCAATCGCGGAGTCGGCCGGAAACAGCTTTCCAAACGTTAAAGCAATGTCGGGTATCGCTTCACGAGGCCAGGCGAAGCCGGCTAGAAAGAATTGAGGCAGACTCGTGGCAATTAGCAGGACAGTTGCGTTCTCCGGCTTGGAGAAGCAGGCCCCGATCGCTTGCCCCAAAAAGCTTGTCGCAAGCAGAAATATGGAAACGAGAGCTAACAATTGCGGCAATTGTCCGAGGGTCGAAAACCCGTACACACGTGGAAGAACGACGAGAAATAGTGCAACCGCCGGAAGATAAATCGTGAGATGCGCGATTCCCCGTCCGATCACTCCGGCGAACGCGCCGCCTCCAGCGGCTAAGGCCGTGCGCGTTAACATTGCAGCGCCAATCAGCAAGGTCTGCTGCAGAATCAGCACGAAGGCTGCGGGCACTACGTAGCTCGCATAGCCGCCCGTAGGGTTGAAAATGGGCTGCAGCAGGACATTCGCTGGACTTGTGGCCGCCAGTTTAGCCTTGACCAGACTTCCGTCTGGACGAGCCCCGCGAGAGACCAAGTCGGACGCCAACGCTCCGATCGCCGTAGCCGCGCCACTCGCGGCCGTTCTGAAAATAAACATGTAAGTGGCATCGGCATATAGAGGAACATGCGCCGGGATGCCCTTGAGGACGTTGAGTTCCGTCCCTGACGGAATCTCCACAACGGCGAACGCTCGCCCTCGGTTGATGTCCCTATGCGCCTGAGCGAGCGTTTCACTGCGGACCACGACACTCAACGCGCCACTTGCATCCAGAGTTTCAACGATCCGACGGCTGAGTTCGCTCATGTCGTTGTCAACGACCGCGATCGGGAGCTTCTGAAGTATTTGCTTCAGGTATGGCTGCGGATAAAACACGCCGTAAATCAAAGGGGCGAGGAATAATACGCTGAAAGCGCTTCGCGTCTCCAGTACTCTCCGCCATTCTGCCATGAATGCCTCACCAACGCCTCGCGGCGCCGGTTGAACGGTCGGGACCTCGGTCGCGCTTTCCAAGTCGAAGCGGCCTGCGCGCGCCAGCCCCTTCATGCGTAGGATTGCTAAGCTCCCAAAGAGGATAGTCAGCCCACCCAAGGCCGCAAAAGGTGTCGCGATCTCCATCGCCGGCAGCCCCCTCGCCGCCTGCCCAAACAAAACGGCCAGATACCATCGCAACGGCAGTATCGCGCTCCACACCTGAGCGAACGCGTTCATGCCGAGCGTCGGAAATCCGACCCCGGCATAACCGAAGGCCGGAGACGCGAATAGCCCGGACAGCCCTAATCCCGTCGCGAGCTCACCGACCAGGAGTTGGAACAACGCTCCAAGAGCTAGATACGCGATGACCAGAAGCGCGGCAGCGGCCACCATCAGCGGAAGATTGCCTCGAAACGTGACTCCAAGCCCTCCTTCCAGAAAGAGGCCCTCGGAGAGAATAATCAGCATAAAGACGCAAAACAGCGGAGCAAGTTTGCCAGCAAGCGCAATAGTCGGGTCGCGCCCGGCATGTTCGAACCACTCCTTGGCGTTACGGCGCCGAAATTCGGAACCGACCGAATATCCCGCGGCAACGATGATGACGACTTGAAAAATGGTCGGGAGAAGCGCGCGAAGCAGAAACTGTGCGTAATTCTTCTGAGGATTCACGAGCACAAATGTCTCTGTCACCAACGAACCGACCCTGGTCGGTTCTGGCGTCGCAGCCTTGGCAGGGGCCGCGATTGCTGCGGCAGCCGTGATTCCATCGCTAAGTCCGGAGGATGCGATTCCAGCCGCCGTCAAGAATTGCTGATTGTAGAATCCAACAACCTGCGGACGGCGCTGCGCCAAGAGATCACGCTCAAATCCGGGCCCAACGTAAAGCGCCGCAATCGCCGAGCCGGATCGCATATCCCGCGTCGCCTTGCTCAGCGAACTCGCGCTATCGACGATATTGAGACTCGGTGATGCCGCGATGTACTGCAGGAGCGCGTTCGAGCTATGCGACTTGTCTTCGTCCACAACCGTTACGCCGAGTCCTCGTATCACCGGATGACTGAATACCGAGGTAAGTACAATGAATGCGAATAGTGGCACGCCGAAAATCAACAACAGCGCCACACGGTCGCGCACCAACCATCGGCACTCGCGTCGTGCGACGCACCAGAATCCCGGACCGACCGACGTCCTCATTTGCGGGATCGCCAATCGAGATAGGCGCTCATCCCCGGTCTGAGTTCGGGAACTGGCTCGACCGGATACGCGCGGATGGAAAAGGTCCGCAGGTCGAAATCACCCGAAGCGCGCGTGGCACGCCAACTCGCATATTCGCCCCTTGTCGCGATTAACTTGACTTCAACGGGAATGCTGCGATCGCCCAAGCCCGGGACGCGGACTTCGAAACGATCTCCGACTTTCAGCCCCTTTATAAGGTCCTCCCGAAGCTCAAAATGAATCCAGACATCGCTGAGATCGATCAAGGTGATTAAAGGCACGCCGGGCGAAACGTATTCACCCGGTTCGATATTCCGCTGGTAGATCTGCGAGGCCACTGGAGCATAGATCACCAATTGGTCGATAATGGATTGAACGCTTTGGACATCAGCGTTTGCTTTTTCGACATTGGCCTTGGCGACTGCACGCTCCTCTTTCGTCGCTCCATTGACTGCTTGTTCGTAGGCGGATTTCGCCTGGTCGAATGCCCGCTCGCTCTCGTGGAGGGAGTCGGTTACTTGGTCGAGGCGAGCTTGCGGTGCATTGCCTTGCTCGGTCAGCGTGCGAACGCGGTCATAAGTCTTCTGGGCTAACGTAACGGCCGCTTTGGCCCGTTCCATCCCAGCCTTTTTCGCAGCCACGACCTCTACCCTGGTCCCCACCAGCACATTGGCGAGTTGTGCATCTGCGACTGCCTTAGCTGACTTCATCTGTTCGAGCTTTGCCAGAGTTTCTGGATTATCGATCCGTACGAGGATTGCCGCCCTCGGTACGTTCTGACCTCGCTCCGCCGTGATTTCCCCAACGCGACCGTCGACTCGCGCGGCGATGTCCAGGCGTGTCGCATCCGCCTCGCCCTGAACCAGAAGCGGTTCGGTCCGTAACAAGAAGAACACCGATAGCGCGGCAACCGCAACCGTCACCACGGCAACAACGATCCCGGGCGCCCGCGTTGCCGACTTTGCATGCTTGACGCCGATATCGCCCTCCGCCTCGCCGCCGCCAGCCTCAATGTTAGACATGCTTCGTCCGCCTCCGCTTGGCCGCCCCTTACGATCCCTGGCGACTCGATTAGCGATCTCCGGACGCCTCGCAGAACCAAGCTGAGCCCGAAATTGAGCACCTCGTCTTTGCGGTAGGCTCGGCTACGAGACCCCGTCTGACCGAACCATCACCAGGCAACGAGAGCAGAACACGATGAACGCGATCACTCCCAATCGTCGCGCGAGCGCAGGATTCCACCGGCTCCCCGCTTATCATTCTACCTTGCTCCTTTCTTGAATATTTATGCTTCGATTAGAATGAGCGTGCGCAACCAAGTCAGAACCGAAGCTGCTTGGCAAACTCTCGTCTCGATTGAGGTGTGACACTAGCCGCAGATCCGGACCCGAACGGGTTCAGTGTTTGCGCCGTTCGAGGCCAGGTGAGGAAAAGCCAATGACGGAAGAATGTGGTCGCAGTGCTCGGCTATTCAGTTTTGATCTTACTTGGAGAGGTTCCAGTCCAACGATGAAAGGCCCGCCGAAAATTGGCCGTATCGCTAAATCCGAGGGCGGCGGCGATATCTTCACTGGAAAGCGCGGTCGTCCGCAGGTATCTCAGCGCGAGGATTGTGCGCAATTCATCGATAAGACCACGAAACGATAGTCCCTGCTCATGCAACTGACGGCGCAGGGAGCGTTCGTGTATGCCGAGAGACGAGGCAATCGCAGAGATCGTGGGAGGATTGGCAATGTCTTGAACAAGCAGAAGTCTGATCTTTCCTGCAAGCCCGAATTTAAGTTCGAGTTCAGCGAGGAGATCGTCGCATATCTCTAGAAGTTTCGGATAGGTAACTCGGTTGCTGAGAAGCGGCGGTCCGTCGAGCCAACTCGCGTCGAAAATCATCTGATTCCGCTGAGCTGAGAAGCTGACATCGCAGTCCAGTTCCTCTGTTGGCAGAGCGGACCTGCTGGATTTAGGATAAGACAATTTTATCTCACGCGGGGTGAAGGCGGGGCCCATTCTATCTCGCATCATCGATATTTGGATGCTGATCTGCATCTCCGTTATGAAGCGGTAGAGGTCGGGATCCGTCACAGCCTGCGTGAGCGGCTCGATGCTCCATGTTCCGAGGCCGTCTTGTTCATGAAATTCAACGGTAGTTAGAGGTGCAGCCAACACGTGGTACCGCAGGGCGAAGTCGATGGCCTTGCGAAAGTCCGGACAACAAAGGATCGCAAACCCGTACATGCCATATGCCGAGAGATGGATGGATGCCCCCACTTGAAAGGGTGTGTGTCGATCTTCTGATAACGCGATCGCGTTTCGACAGGCGGCAAGTAACTGTCCACGCGAGAGCCTCGTTGCGGGCGAGAGAATCTGATCGACCGAAATTCCTACGTCTCGCAATATTTCATCGGCGCTCAGCCCCTGTTGACTTAGTACCTGAAATAGAGCGCTGAGCTTCTGCGCCCCATAAGCGGCCTCCTGCAGGCCGATAAGCATCTCTTTCGCACCGTTGCGTGTGGGACGTCGCGCGAGGCGCACGTCGCCGGGTTGCTTAATGCTGGGCAAATTGGTCTGCCTTTCGACGGTTCGAGCCAAAAATCCCTATGCAAAGGCGGAGGTGTTACGATTATACACGGCGAGGCCTGCGCCAGATTAGCGACAGATCGAGATCATCGCTGGCCGAATTTGGTCAATCGCCACCGCACAAGTTCGTCGGCTCCGGGGCCGGCCTGCGGCCTGACGTCTCGCAGCCGCACCACCTCTCCTGACATGTCGTCGATCAACGCGACCTTAACCGGACGTCCGCTGTTCTTGTTGATGAACCTGAGCGGCGGCCCCGCTTCGCCTGCAATGGCCCACTTGTCCCCGACCTGGGCAAGCGCCTGAATCACCAAGACGATGTCCCACCCTTTCCGCGTGAGGATGTATTCGTAGCGATCGGGGCTCGTCTGGTATTGCCGCCGCTCGATCAAATGGTTCTCTTCCAAATGGCCGAGCCGGTCCGAGAGCGTCGCATGCGTAACCCCGGTCGATTTCCTCAATTCCTCATATTTGCTTAGCCCCAGCGAGAGATCGCGCAGGATCAACATAGCCCAGCGGTCGCCCACGGCGTCGAGCACGCCGGCAATCGAGCACGTCATCCCCTCAAAGCTCTTCGACCGCATCGGATTCACCCTAGCAAATTACTCTAATGATTAGAGTATCTCGATCATCTACGCAAATCCTTGCAACGGGCCTGTTATTCTGCCACTCTTATAATTAGAGTTACTAAGACTCAGCGAGGGAGATGGCTGTGACGGACTTGCGCGATCTGGTTCTTGAGGCTCACGGCGCCGGGCAATGGCAACGGTTCCGACAGATCGAAGGGGATATGTCGATCGTCGGCGCCCTGTGGGCACGAAAGGGCTGGCCGGACGCGCTAAAGAACGTCCGCGTCACCGCCGATATCGCCGAGCAGCAGCTCAGCTACGAGCCATTCACGGCTGACGGCCTGCGAAGCTTCTATCGTCCCGACTTGGTCGCGATCGATACCTTCGACGGCAAGCGCATCAAGCAGCGCACCAATCCGCGCGATGCATTTGCGAGCCATACGCCGGCTACCCCGTGGGACGATCTCCACCTCGCCTATTTCAGTGGCTACGCGATGTGGAACTACCTCAACACGCCCTTCATGTTCGCGCTGCCAGGCTTCGCGGCGGAAGAGATCGAACCGTGGGTTGAAGGTCACGAGAGCTGGCGCCGACTCAAGATCACATTCCCAGAGTCGATCGCCACCCACTCACCCGAGCAGGTGTTCCACGTCAATGGCAACGGCCTAATAGCACGGCTCGATTATTCCGCGGACGTCGTCGGTGGCATTCCGACCGCGCACTACACTTCCGATTATCGCGACTTCGCTGGGATCAAAATTCCCACCAAACGCCGCGCCTATCGCCGAAACACCGATGGGACTGCGATCCAGGACGGAGTTGGGGTGGCCATCGACATCAGCAACGTCAAGTTCTCGTGAGGAGATGTCATGTCTACGCGTGAAGAGCGTCACACAGTGACCTTCGAAATCAACGGCGCCCGCAAGACCGCGGCCGTGGAGGCGCGACGACTGCTCGTCCATTTGATCCGGGAGGACCTTGGCCTCACCGGCACGCATGTTGGCTGCGATACCTCGCAATGCGGCGCCTGCACCGTGGAGATCGATGGGCTTGCGGTAAAGTCCTGCACCGTGCTGGCCGTCTCGGCAGAAGGTGCGTCGATCACGACGATCGAAGGCCTGACCCGCCCAGGCGCCGATCTCGACCCGATTCAGGCCGCGTTTCACGAGCATCATGCGCTGCAATGCGGTTTCTGCACGCCGGGCATGGTGATGAGCGTGCGTCAACTCTTAAAGGATCAGCCCGATCCGAGCGAGCACGACATCCGCCACGGTCTTGCCGGCAACATCTGCCGCTGCACCGGATATCACAACATCGTCCGCGCCGTCGAAAGCCTGGCATCGAAAGGCGTTCAGTCATGAACGAGACGAGCGCGATCCGCCAAATCGGTCAACCGCTCAGGCGCCGCGAGGATTTCAAGCTCCTCGCCGGCAAGGGCCGCTACGTCGACGACGTCAAATTACCCGGCATGCTGCATATGGCGGTCCTGCGATCGCCGCATGCCCATGCAAGGATCGGACGCGTCGATCTGTCGGCCGCCAGGAGCGCGCCCGGCGTCCGCCTCGCCCTCTCCGGCCAGGCGCTCGATGGCAAGATCGGCCCGATCGTACCGAACTGGGTCATCCCAGGCAGCAAGGTGCCGTTCCGTCCCGTGGTCGCAACCGATCGCGTTCGCTTCGTCGGCGAGTGCGTGGCTCTGGTGGTGGCTGAAACGCTGGCTGAGGCCTATGACGCCATCGACCTGATCGATGTCGATTACGAGGTACTGCCCGCCGTGACCGACGAAGAAGTCGCCGTCCGCGATGGCGCGCCGCAGCTCCACGACAACGTACCCGGCAACATCACGACGATCTACAAGGTGCGCGGGGGCGATTACCAGAAGGTCAGTCGCGAGGCCGATCACGTCATCGGATTGCGCGTCATCAACAACCGCTTGATACCGACCTGCATGGAAACGCGCGCGATTGTTGCCGCGCCGGAGCCGGATGGCACGCTGACAATCTATATCGGCAGTCAAGTTCCGCACATGCACCGGCGCTGGATCGCCGAAACCGTCCGGGTTCCCGAGCATCAATTGCGGGTGGTCGCGCCTGACATCGGCGGCGGCTTCGGCGCCAAGATGCATCTGTATCCCGAGGACCTGCTCTGTCCCTATCTCGCACGCGAGCTTGGCGCGCCCGTCAAGTGGTGGGAGAGCCGATCCGAAAGCCATCAATCGACCAGCCATGGTCGCGCCCACACCGAAAGCATTGAGGTGGCGTTCAAGAACGACGGCAAGATCCTTGGCCTGAAGGTCGAGACGCTGGGCAATGTCGGCGCCTATCTCTCGAACATGGCGAGCGGCGGTCCAACCGTGAACACGGTCAACTTCGGCACCGGCACCTACAAGATCGACAACTATGAGGCGATCTCCCGCGTCGTCGTCACCAACACCGTTCCGGTCGATGCTTATCGCGGTTATGGCCGCCCCGAAGGCGCATACATCGCCGAGCGAGCGATCGATGCGGTGGCCCGCCATCTCAAGCTCGATCAGGTCGAAGTGCGGCGGAAGAACTTCGTCCAACCGGCAGAATTCCCCTACCGGCCGTACGGCAGCATGGGCGTGATGTATGACAGCGGCAACTACCAGGGTCTGCTCGACAAGGCGCTCGCCGCTTTCGGCTATGACCGACGCCGCAGCGAATGCGAGGCCCTGCGCGCCGGGGGCATCTATCGCGGCATTGGCGTCGCCGCCTATACGCATATGTGCGGAATGGCGCCATCGCGCCGGCTCGCCGTAAGCGGGTTTGACCGTGGCGGCTGGGAAAGCGCGCGGGTCAGCATCGATTCCAGCGGGCGAGCCACGGTCTATTCGGGCTCGATGAGCCAGGGACAAGGCCACATCACCTCCCTATCGCAGATCGCGGCGGACGTGCTGCAAATTCCGATTGAGAACATCGACGTGGTGCAAGGCGACACCCGACAGGTGCAGGCGGGCCACGGCACGTTCAATTCGCGCTCGATGGCAGTCGGCGGATCCAGCGTGCACGTGTCCTCGCAACGTATTGTCGCCAAGGCCAAGAAGATCGCCGCGAGCATGCTGGAGGTGGACGAGAAGGATGTGTCCTATTCGGCGGGCGCGTTCAGCGTGCCCGGCACGGATATTGCGCCGGTGACGTTCTCGAAGGTCGCCCGCATGGCCTATGTCGGCCACAAGCTTCCGGATCGGCTGGAGCCGGGCCTCGATGAGACGGTGTTCTACGACCCGACCGGCATGGGCTCGCCTTCGGGCGTCCATCTCGCCTATGTCGAGGTCGATCCGGAGACCGGGATTGTCGACATTCTCGACTATGTCGCCGTCGATGACGTGGGGACCCTGATCAACCCTCGCCTCGCAGCCGGTCAAATCCATGGCGGCGTCGTGCAGGGCATCGCCCAGGCGCTGTATGAAGAGGTCAGCTACGATCCTGACAATGGGCAGCTTCTGACCGGCTCGCTACTCGACTACGCGGTTCCGCGTGCCGAGCACGTTCCGAACATCCGCTCACTGTTTCAGGAAACGCCGTCTCCAACCAATCCGATCGGCGTCAAGGGCATCGGCGAGAGCGGCTCGATCGCCGCCCCGCCCTGCATGGTCCACGCCGTGCTCGATGCCTTGTCACCGTTCGGTATCACGCATCTCGACATGCCGCTGACGCCGCCTCGAATCTGGGCGGCGGTAAAAGAAGCTCGCAAGGGAGCAGGCCAATGATCCCCGCAGCCTTCGATTACCTCCGTGCATCCTCGCTCACCCAGGCGATCGATCTGCTGCGCAGCGATCCAGATGGAACGAAGCTTCTGGCCGGCGGCCATACGCTGCTGCCATCGCTGAAGCTGCGGCTGGCCTCGCCCGCTCTCCTCATCGACATCGGGGGGCTCGCTGAGCTCAAGGGAATCGAGATCAGCGAAACCGGGATCAGGATCGGCGCACTGACGACCCATGCTGAGCTCTTTGCTTCCCTGCCGCTGAACGAGCAGTTGCCCCTCTTTCGCCAGGCGGCTGGCCTCATCGCCGATCCTCAGGTGCGCAACCGCGGCACGATCGGCGGCTCGCTGGCCAACGCCGATCCCGCGGCCGATTGGCCGGCCGTCATGCTGGCGCTGCAGGCAGAGATCGAAGTCGCAGGTACGAGCGGCTTCCGAAGGATACCAGCTCGGGATTTCTTCGTAGATATCTTTTCGACGGTACTGGAAGCGGACGAAATTCTCGCCAGCATTCATATCCCACGGCCAAGGTCGGGTACACGCTTCGTCTACCGCAAGATCCGGCACCCAGCGAGCGGCTTCGCGGTCGTAGGAATCGCGGTCGCCATGCGCTTGACGCAAAACCTGGTAACCGAGGCGACCATCGGTGTCACCGGCGCGGCGAATCACGCATTCGCCGGCGAGGACGCCGCCGATTTCTTGATCGGAAAGGCCCTTTCGCAGGAGAACATAGACCAGGCGGCAAGACTGCTCAGTGAAGCCACCGCGTGCCTCTCCGACCGGTACGCTTCGGCGGACTATCGCGCGAATCTGATCGAAGTAGAGCTTAAGCGAGCGCTACTTGGGCTTTCTCCGTGAAGCGGGAGCCTTCGTCCCAGCCGTCACGCCATCCGCAGCAACGCTGCCAAATCGCTTGCGATTGAAGGCGACTGCACCTGAGCCTGCAACGATCTCGACATCCTCGAGGCGCAATGGTTTGCCGCTGCTGGTCCGTAGTTCCGGAACGTCGATCGGGCGCGCCGCGCCGCGCTCGCGGAATACGACCTGGGGCCCGGCCGGCTCCGCCAGCCACGCGTCGCCCCATTTCTTCAGCGCCAGATAGGCCGGAAAGAAATCACGTCCTTTCTCGGTCAGGACGTACTCGAATCGTCCGGCGTGTTCCGGAAGCCGCACGCGGGTCATGATGCCGGCATCGACCAATTTCTTCAGCCGGGAGCTCAAGATGTTGGGTGCAACGCCTACGTAGAATTCGAATTCGTCGAAGCGCTTCACTCCGTAATAAGCTTCGCGCAGGATAAGGATCGACCAGCGATCGCCCACGATCTCCATGGCCCGGGCCATGGAGCATTCCTTGTTTGCGAGACGACTTTGCTTCACACCGGACATAACCACCCATCTGCTCCGAGACCTGCCTCCATCATATTGAGGCTGAATTCGTGCATGTCCAGCGCTACCATCGGAGTTTACCCCGGCCCGAGTTCACCCCCCTCAGGGATCCGGCGGCCTCGGGCCATTGTCCTTGGAACGCGCGCTAGTCTCCTGCGGAATGCCCCGGTCGCCACGGCCTTCGAGACTGCCTGCAGAAGCTTCGACCGGGGCTCCGCCGGTTTGGTGAGACTTCCAATAGCGGGCCGTCGATTCCCTACTGCGGCTTGACCGAAAGCGACCCAAGGACCGCCAAATACTTCTCCGTTCACTTTTGAAGAAACTCATTGCGCGAGAAACGTCCATGGGCGCGACACTTCGCGACGCGTTCGCCTTGATCCTCTCGAGGTTCTGGTCACTCGCACTCCAGGCGTTCATTGCATCATTCAGGCGCGCGACGACCTCGTCAGGGGTATCCGGCGGCGCGAACAACGCCGCCCAGATGCTGTACTCGAACTTACCGATTTTTGCACTCTCACTGAGAGTCGGGACGGTCGGCAACATTGGATTGCGCTCCGCGCTGGCGATGGCGATCGGGTTGACCTCTCCGGCCTGAATGAGACTGAGCGTTCCGCCGCCGATCGGCACAAAAGCGAGGTCGATGTGTCCCCCCAACATGTCCGCGATCACCGGCGCAACGCCCTTGTACGGCACCTCCAGGAATTTCGTCCCGGTTCGGTTCTGGAAGTCGGCTCCGACGACCTGCGCCGAAGATCCGGCACCCCAATGGGCAAGCGTCAATTCCTTGTTGCCCGGTTTCAGCGCGTAGTCGATCAGCTCATCGATGGTCTTGAACGCGTGCGCTCTGCTCGACAACAGGACGAAATCAGAATCGCCGACGATCCCGATTAGCTTGAACTTCCCGGGTTCGTACCTCGCCGATGGCATCGTGACCGGTGCCGTGATGAAGTCGAAGCCTGTGGTGCCGAGCAACGTATAACCATCCGGCGAGGCCTTCAGCACGGCGGCAGCGGCAATCGAACCGTTCGCTCCAGGGATATTTTCCGTGACGATCGGTTTGCCGAGATGCCGCTCCAGTACCACGTTCGCAGCCCGTATTGAAGCATCGGCGGGACCTCCGGCGGGAAACGCCACCTTGATGGTGAGGGCTTTCGCAGGATAGTTCTGCGCGATCGACGGGTCTGTCGTCCAAAGCAAAAGTAATGCGTGCCCCAACATGCAACTGGCGTTCAGCAATCCAGCCCTCATGTGCCCCTTCATTCTGAACCTCTCGAAGTTAAGTGAAATCGGGCCGGTCTCCGGCGCTATGAAACCGCAATAAAGAACGCAATGAGCGCAATCAGGGTCACACCCCAGCCGACCACGATCGTCCACCATTGCGACGCGATCTGGTTTTGCCCGGACCACGGGTCTTCATCCATCTGCATCATCGACTCTGGAAACCGTTTATGTCGTTTCGGCTAGGCGACAAAGACGAACCGCCACGCCTCGACGATGTGGAAGGCGTGCTCCCGCCTGACTCAGCCCGTTTGGCCGAGGCCGAGCTTATGTGGAAAGTTCTGCACGCGGATGCGAGACGAGGACCCCGCTATCGCTCAGGCGCTTCAATTCCGCCTCACTGACGCCAAGCTCGCCGAATACCGCCTTGTTATGCTCGCCTTGGAAAGCGGGCACGCCGATCGGCGTCAATTCGTCGGCAGAGAACCGCCAAGGCCGACCCGGCAAGCGATACTCGCCTCCACTGCGATCGGGAACGTGCTGCACAGCGCCCCAATAATCGCTCCATTCCGACGCCGTGAGTTCCTTGATCGACCGGATCTCCCCCATGGCGATCTTGGCCTCGTCAAACTGGGCGTCGAGCGTTGCAATGTCCGGAAACGTCAAAATCCAGGACTGGATGATCTGGTGCAGCACGCCGAAATTCAAGCGGCGCGCTGCCGCAGTGGAGAATCGCGGATCGTCCGAGAGATTCGCCCGACGCATGGCGCGCAGCCAAGACGGAAACGTCCTGCTGCCGATGATGCTCGTGGCCACAGTGAAGTGCTCCCCTTGCGGCCCTGTAAAGAACGAGCAATCCGTAGCCCCCAGCACCGCGGGTTCCGCGCCGATATCGTCATCCGACAGATCGACATGCGCACGCTCGTTGACAGCGAGCAATGTTGCGGCCATTGCAATATCGATATATTGGCCCCGCCCGGTGTTCTGCCGGCTGTTGAGCGCCGCGAGGATTGCGACCACGGCCTGCAGTCCGGCATAGACGTCAGCATGTGAGAGGCTATCCGTCCGCGGCTCAGTGAGCGCGCTGCCATAGTGACGCACGCTGTTTTCGGTGAATCCAGCCTCGGCCTGCACGGTTGGTGCATAGGCCATCCGGCTCCGCCACGGCCCCCCCTGGCCGTAACCGGTGATGGATGCATAGATCAGGCGCGGGTTTCGCTTGGACAACGTCTCGTAGTCCAGACCAAAAAATCCTAACGTCCCCGCGCGGAAATTCTCCACGATCACGTCTGCCGTGTCGCAGAGCTTCAATGCCAACTCATAGGCGCCAGGGAGATTGAGATTGATGCTCACATTGCGTTTGCCGGCATTTTGCTGCGCATAATAGCCGGACATCCCGTCGGTCGATGGAAATGCAAAGCGCGAGACATCGGGACTTGGCGGTTCGATCTTGATGACCTCGGCGCCTAGGTCCTGTAAGGTCCGGGCACACAGCGGACCAGCAAGCACTCGGGAAAAATCGACCACACGGATTCCGCTCAACGGGCCACTCATGTCAGCGCCCCGCAAATTTGGCCAGGCCGGGTCCGTTCTTGCGGAACGAGGCTAGACCGGTCTTCAGATCTTCCGATGCCCAAATCGGCGCCTGAACTCTCGCCATCGCCTCGTCCGCAGCCGCGACGCCCTCATTGACGGCGATATGCGCAAGCTGCTTGGTCGCCGCGTGCGCCACAGTCGGCCCTTGCGCAAACTCTTCCGCTATCGACATGGTGGCGGTCTCCAGCGACTCCTCCGGAACCGTGAGGTTGATCAATCCCCATTTTTCCAGGGTGGGAGCATCGTAGCGCCGCGCCAGCATCGACATTTCCTTGGCACGCTGCGCGCCGATCCGCTGCACCTGGCGCTGAATCCCGCCCAGCAGCGGATGTAGCCCGAGCGTTGCCTCGACCGAGCCGATCTTCGCCGAAGACGCCGCGATGATGTAGTCGCACGACAGCGCAAGCTCGAGCCCGCCCCCGAGGCAAACACCGTGAACGCTGGCGATCAACGGAATTGGCAACAGTTCCATGAAGCGCAGGAATTCGACGCCGCTCAAACGCCGACTTTCACTGGCCTGATCCGCGCTGCCCGCTTCCACCCTCTTATCGAAGATATCAAGGTCAGCGCCGGCGGAAAAATGCCGTAAGCCGCTGCGGATGACGATCGCCCGGCTGCCCGTCTGCTGCGCGCCCTCCACCTGCTCGACGAGCGCGTTGATCAGCTTCGGGCCGAGCAAGTTGTACGGCCGATAGACCATCGTCAAAACAGAGATACTGCCGCGCTGTTCGCGCGTTACCAACGCATCCTCGGACAAAGTTACCTCCTGTGTCGACGGCTCTCCGGCCGCAGCATTCGACTTGCGGAATGCAAGCTTAACTCACGACTTTCATTTTGCAAGCCGTTATTTCAAGCGTCCTGGCGCTCGACCCGATTCTTCAAGACACCGATGTTCTCGACCTCAAGTTCGACGCTGTCTCCGTGCTCGAGATACCAGCCGAGCTCGAGGCCGCAGCCATTGCCCACGGTACCGGATCCGATGAACTCGGCGGGCATCAGCGTCTCGTCTCGTGTAACGTGCGCGATGATTTCCTCGAACGAGAACAGCATGCCTTCGGTCGTGCCCTGTGAACGGACCTCGCCGTTGACGCGGGCCTCCATCTTAAGCTTGTAGGGATCCCCGATTTCGTCGGGCGTCACAATCCAAGGCCCGAGCACGTTGCCACCATCGAAGCTCTTGCCTTTGGCGGGCCCCAACCGCCCCTCCATCTCCAGGCGCTGGGCATCGCGGGCAGAAAAGTCGTTGAAGATCGTGTAGCCGAAAATGTGATCTCGCGCGTTCGCGGCGGAGATGTTCGCGCCTCTATTCTTGGTGATGATTCCAAACTCAAGTTCGTAGTCCATCACTTGACTGTAGTGTGGCCACTTCACCGTCGTATTGGGCCCCTGCACGCTAAACCGATTGGTAATGTAGTAGATCGGTTGTTTGCGATACACCTCCGGCAGCTCGGGCAGCGGCGCCGCCTGCAGGCGAGCAAGCTCGGCCATATCGCCGGCCTGTCGTGCCTTCAGTTTGAGCTGCCCAATCGGGCCCTGAACGATATGAACCGGAAACGACATGCCGTCGCGCATCTGACGCGGCTCCGGCAGCGGGGCAAGAATCTCGGAGTCCCCGACTGCGGAACACAAATCCTGATCATCCCGGTAGTGTTCAAACAGGCTGGATGCTTCGTCGAGCGCGGCGTCACCGTGATCCACAAGGTCCAGCATCGAGTTGAATGCCGGATTTGGCTTACCGGCCCGCTTCGATGCGGAAGCGAGATCAAACAACAAGCCGCCGCCCGCATGCACCAGCCCGACCTTGGTGTGACCGCCGGATCGATAGGTAGCTAGCTTCAAGATGCGCCTCCCAACAAAATGAACAGCTTCTGGGATGCAGCATAGACGCCAGCTTGCATTTTGCAAGCCATTATCCAGGACTGAGATCCGAAAGACGTCTGATCACACCGGTGCTGATCGGCCGCGGGATGTCGGAATTCCGCCGGAAGAGAATGAACGCGTCATCGGCGCCATCAAGACCCGGTTTGGCAGGTTCAGCCCTTTCAGCTTGAAAGGTCGGAAAAGAGCGTAGTTGGACATCCGTGCTCCACGCGTGGGTTGGTGTGTTGGGCTCAAATCCCACGCGCTGCATATTCGGAAGCTACAATTCACTTGCCGTCGGCGCTGAGTACACTACCAAATTGCTCCCACGTGGTCCCATTCCAGCGCTGTAGTTGCAGCTGCGTATACGCCATGCTGCTTTCGGGGCTGGTGTTGATGATGACGCCAGGTATGACCGTGGGAAGCGACAGCCCGCGGATGCTACGCGATTGCCTGACGATGTTCTCGCGCGAGAGATCGTCACCGCATTGCTTGAGGACCTGCTCAAGGAGCTGTCCCTGCTGGGTACCGAACAGATAATTGTTATCGCCGATATCGGCACCCGGCAGGTATCTGGCAAAAAAGTCGCGGTACCATTTGATGCCGGGATCGTCGGCCCACTTCTTGTCGTTTGGATCCTTGGTGATCGTCGCGGCGACTATACCGACGGCCTTTTCCGGTCCGGCCGGGACGATGGTCGACGACACCGAGCTCGAAACGAAGTTGATCAGGAATAGCGGCTTCCAACCGATCTCGTCGACTTTCTTGATGGCCTGTGCTGCGAATTTCGGCGTGCCAGCAACCAGGAACGCTTCTGCACCGGACGATTTCAGCGAAACCACGTGGGAATCAATGGTCGGCTCGGACACCTCATAGGAGGAGACGACGACTTTCTTGTCGAAATCGTCTTTCAGGTAACCTTTGAACGCATTGACGAAGTCCTTACCCAAATCGTCGTTCTGATAGAGTATCGCGATCTTTGCGTCTGGACGGGTCTGGGTGATGTATTTCGCGTAGATTCGTCCTTCGGTGTCGTAGCTCGGCAGTCCCGTCGTGGTCATGGGGAACTCTGCGAAATTTGTGAACTTGGTGACCCCGCTCACGACAAACAAATGCGGCACTTTCTTAGCATTGACGTACTTGATGGTAGCGCTGATGCCGGGCGTTCCCAACGGACCAAACAGGAACGCCACCTCATCGCTTTCGATCAGTTTTCTGGTCTGCTCCACCGTCTTGGGGGGACTGTAAGCATCGTCGTACGTGATCAGGTTTATCTTCCGCCCGTTGATACCGCCACGGTCGTTGATCGATTTGACGTAGGCGATCATGCCCTTGCCGGTGTTGCTCAAGGGCGAAGCGGGCCCGCTAAACGGAAAAGTCGCCCCTATCTTCACCTCGGATTCGGTGACGCCCGGCGTCTGCGCGTACGCGCCCGCCATCGAGGCCGCGAGCGTGGCTGCAATCATGATGTTTCTCATTATCGTCATCTCCCCTGGCGACACTCCGTCGCTCACAATTGTTTTTTTAACGGGCCTCTGGTTCCAAACGCTTTGATCATTCCCGCAGTTGATCAGCCCGCGGCCGCTGCGCCGCTGGTCCTGGGAGCCGCCTGCTCGTTCGCGATCTCCCGCAATCGGTGTTTGAGTATCTTTCCGGTTGAAGCCGAGGGCAGAGCGTCGAGCACGATCAATTCGGTCGGACGCTTGTAGGAGGTGAGCAATTGGGCCGCGTACCGCTTGAGTTCTTCGGGGCCAATGCTGGCACCGGGCAGAAGCTGAACGAACGCGACCACCTCCTCATTGCCGTCGACCTTCCGACCGACTACGGCCGATTGAACGACCTGCTCGTGCGCGTTCAGGACCGCCTCCACCTCCGCCGGATAGACGTTGAAGCCGGAACGGATGATCAGCTCCTTGGTGCGGCCGGCAATGTAGAGGTGCCCCTCGTCGTTGACACGGGCAAGATCTCCTGTGTTGAACCATCCGTCATCATCGATCGCCGCTGCCGTCAGGTCGGGCGCTCGATAGTAGCCGAGCATGATGTTGGGACCTCGAACGTGCAGTTCGCCCACCTCGCCTGTCGCCACCTTCTTTCCTTGCCCGTCGACGATCCGGTGCTCGATGCCGGGAAGAAATGGACCGACCGAGTCATCCGAAACAGGCCGGTCCGAGCGGACCCCCGTGAGTCCCGGCGAGCATTCTGTTATGCCGTAATTGTTCAAAAGCGGAATTCCGAACTCGCTCTCGATCCGCTTCTTCAGATCGAGATCGAGGGGAGCGCCGGCCACGGCCATGATACGCAGATTCCCCCGTTCGAGCCGCTGGATGCCCTTGACAGTTTTATATTCGAGCAGACGCTGATATGTGGCGGGCACGCCGAACAGGCTCGTAATTCCCTCCTTGGCGATGGCATGAGCCAGCGCGGTCGGATCGGCTTTGGCGACGACATGCAACGTGGCGCCATGCATCAGCGTCGAAATCAGCAAGATCGAATACCCGACGATGTGCGACATCGGCAGCACGCCGTAAACGCGATCGGCTGAGCTGTTTCTGCGAAGGATACCGGACGTCCTTGCGGTAAAAAGCAGGTTGCGATGGCTCAGCATCACGCCCTTCGGCGCACCTGTCGTGCCGGAGGTATACAAGAGCCCCGCGACTTGGCGGGCGCCATCCTTTTCGACAGGCTCGGCCACCGCAGCCGCATTCAGCGGACCGACACCGATACCTCCGAAGGGCCCTACAGCACCGATTGTCGCACCAATGCGAGTGGCATGATCGGCCGCTTCCCTCGACAGCGCCGAGTTGAACAGCACGCGTCTGGCGCCACTGTGCGCTCCGATCCCGTCGAGTTCTCGGGGCGAAAGACGGGGATTGACCGGAATACCCCAGGCATCGAGCTTGCTAGCCGCGAAGAGCATCGCCCCGAGAGCCACGCTGTTCTCGCTGGCGATTATCACGCGATCGCCGGGCCGGATGCCCAAATCGGCAAGATCCTTTGCCGCAGCGTCGACAGCATCCGAGAACTGCCGGTAGCTCCAGGAACGTCCGCCTTCCACGAAGGCCGGATGATCCGGAACATCCCGCACGAACGGTGCGTAGACTTCGTGGACTCTGGACGGCAGGCCGTCCAGCAGTTCGGCCGCGGTGAGTTCGTCCACGTTCCTCATGCCATCCTCCCTCGCGCCTTGTTGTCGGCAGCATTGCGGCCCCCTCTAACCGGAAGGTCCGCAGCGTCGGTCCTATTGGACGGGCGGGAGTAAAGCGTTCTAAAATAGAACTGTCAAGACACCTGAATGTCTTGGCAACGTAAGACGAAGGTATTTTGAGATAATACGCTGCATTCCACTTTAGAATTTACGGCCGCGTCGCAATCATCCGCTGATTCACTGAGCGCGATTACCACTTCTCGACCCACGGCCGCAGCACGATTTCAAAGGCCCAGGTCGACCGATGCTGTCTGTGCAATTGCAGATAGGTTTGCGCAATGTGGGCGGGGTCGGCCATGTTGTCATCGACAGTTGCTCCCGCCAGCCGGTGCGCACGCGACCCGTCTTCCTGTGTCCATCCGATCGCGGCATCGATCGGCACGTTCGCCACATGGATACCCTGCGGCATCAGTTCTCTGGCCATGCTTTGCGCGAGTCCTGACTTGGCATGACAGGCCATCGCAAATGCGCCACTCGACGGAAAGCCTTTGAGCGCGGCGCTGGCGTTGGTAAAGATGATCGTTCCTCTCGCGCCCTTAACGTCGGGCTCGTTTCGGAGCATGAGCCGAGCTGCCTGTTGACCTACCAGAAATGCACTGAATGCCGCATTTCGAACTGTCTCGAGCGCCATGCCTGGATCGGCATCGACAATGGTCTTGCGAAAGATCCCAGGAACCCGGCCGTCGATATTGTGCACGACGAGCCTTGGCGTCCCGATCTCCTGAACGACTTTCTCGAAAAGCTGTGCCACGGCTGCTGGTTCGGCTGCATCGCAGCCATATCGACGCACGCCATGCATCCTTTCGAGAGACTGAAGAACTGGTTTTTCCGGATTCCTGGCTGCCACGGCCACACGCATCGCGTTTTCCGCGAACAACCTGGCGCAACTCGAGCTGATGCCAGGGCCACCACCGACAATGAGTGCTACCTCAGGTGCGGAAATCCCGGTATCGCGAGACGGCTGAGCCATCCTGGTTCCTCCGATGTTTCGGCCGGCAGAACTCCGGCGAAGCCGAACGAGCTATTCCCTTGGCCGCAAGCACGGCCCGCTCCGCCTTCAAGCTCATGAACCCACCGGGCTCACCTGTAACTGGGAGACCGTTTCTCAATGAAAGCCCGGACGGCTTCGGCGTGCTGCGCAGTTCCTGCCGCGAGGACCATCCGCTCGGCCTCGTGGTCCAGTGAGGTCAGGAAGTCGGCCGACAACGCAAGGTCGAGATTATCCTTCATGGAGGCATAGGCGCTCGCCGGACCATTCGCCAATGTTCTCGCCACCGCGAATGCTTCGCGCTGCAGTTCAGAATCGGGCACCACGCGATTGACCAGCCCCAGCGCTTCGCCGCGGCGTGCATCGATACGGTCGGACAAGAACATCAGTTCGCGAGCCCGCGCCGTCCCGGCCAGCCGGGTCAACAGCCACGAGATACCGTAGTCGCCCGTGAGCGCAATCCTGGCGTACCCCGTCGTCATGATGGCAGATTCGGCTGCAATACGAAGGTCGCAGGCGAGCGCGATCGCAAGCCCGGCGCCAGCCGCCGGTCCGGGCAAAGCCGCGATGGTGGGCTTCCTCACCGAAACAAGTACGCCCGTCAGGGTTCGCTGACGTTCCCGCAGTCGCGCGACCTTGTCGCTGACTGACATGGCCGGCGTGGCAGAGTTGCCGCCCATCCCCTTGACGTCGCCGCCCGAACAGAAAGCAGTGCCTGCGCCGGTAATCAGGAGCGCTCCGACCTCAGGATCATCGCCATTCTGCTTGATCATCCGGCGCAACGCCGGCGTCAGATGATCCGACAACGAATTTCGGGCTTGAGGTCGGTTCAAGGTAATCACCGCGACACGATCCCTGATCGTGCACAGCAGTTCGTCCGTTTCCGTATCAACCGAGATGGATCCATCAGTCATGTTTCTGACCTTTCAAGTCGCGGAGTTCTCTCCAAGTGACCCAGCGCGCCGTGTCCGTGCTCGAGCATTACCAATTTTCGTTGAATGGCCGCAGTTCCGTTAGAAACGACCAGGCCGAGCGCTCCTGACCATAGAGATGCAATAATTCATCGGCGATCGCCGCCGGCTTGATGAAGAATTCATCCGGTTTGTCGCTCATCCGCGCGCGCATCCGGGGCGTATCGATAACGGCGTCGATGAGAACGTAGGAGACGTGTACGCCGAGAGGTCCCAACTCACGTGCGATCGACTCGGCCAGAATGCGTTGCGCCGCCTTCGTCGGCGCGAAGCCGGCGAAATTGGCTTTGCCTCGGATCGAAGACGTGTTGCCGGTCACGAGGATTGCGCCCTTACCCCGATCGATCATGTCAGGCGCCACTTCTCGGGCCAGGTACAACAGTCCCATCACGTTGACTTCGAAGTTAACCTTCAGCATCTTCGGATCGATCTCGCGAAAATTCCCCCAGCCCCCGCCGACCGCGTTGTGGATGAGAACGTCAGCCGGACCGAAACGCCGCTTCGCTTCTGTGATCACAGTCCGCACTTGGCGTTCGTCCGATACGTCGCAGGTCATCGCGTGCACGTCGGGAAGCTCTTGCGCGAGGCGATCGATGAGCTCCGCAGAGCGGGCAAGCGCGACGATACGGAAACCACCGGCAGAGAAGCGCTTGACGATGGCAGCTCCCGTGCCCGGGCCCACCCCGGTCACGATCGCGATTGGCTTCCCGGTCATTTGACGCTCCCTTCCACTATTGTCCGGCCGCTCTGTTGTGAATTCGGTCGGATTGCGACTGATAGGCGGCAGCTTCGTGCCCGGACACCAGGGACAAGCGCACCGGGACGTTCTTGTGGTAGGGCGTGCCCGCAATGGGATCGCGGTTGCCGCTCTCGGTGAGCAGATTGATGCGCGGTCCGTTGATCAGGCGAACTCCGTCTGATGTCGGGTATGCCTGACCATAGCCGTGCGGCAGCGCCAATTGGCCGTTCCGCATGGCGTCATCGACCTTGCAGCGGACGACGAGCCGCCCGACCGATGACTCGACGGCGATCCAATCGCCATCCTTCGCACCCAATTCACGCAGATCACATGAGTTGATCAACATGGCGCCGTCAGGGTCGTCGCGACGCCACGCGGGATCGCGAAATATCTGGTTGGCATTGAACATGCGGCGACCACCGGCCGCCAGGATGAACGGAAACTCCTTTGGCGCGCCAGCGGCTTGTGGATCGAGACGCGCCAGCCATTCCAGCATCTGTGGCACCACTAGCCGAACTCTGCGATCCGAATGGCTGATCAATGACCAGACCTCGTCATAGTCGTGCCGGGTAACCGCCGTGCCCTGCCGGGCGGCCACGATGGTGTCGAACAGGAGATCTCCGAGCTGATGGTCCGCCACCTCCCAGGATGCGCCGATCGCCCGCCGCACCGCTTGCGGCGATCGCTTCGCGCAAGCCAGTGCCGCGCTCCACAAGGGAGCCGCGGCCGCCGTGCCATCCGGAAGCGTCTGCCCCAGCGTATGGTAGAGCACCAGGGCAGGCACTGCCGCAGGGTTTTCCCCGATGAAAGCACGAAACGCAGCGGCGAATTCAGGTCGCGAGCGCCGGGCGATGTCGCGTAGCGGCGCGAGGACATTGTCACCCGGCAGAAGCCCCAGGGCGATCGCAAGCCGCGTATAGATCTCGGGCTCTGGCAACGTGCCGGCGAGCGGCGGCAAGACGCCAGCGCGCACGTGAAAATAGTTTGTTGGGAATTCGAAGTTGAAGAGAGTAAATTCCGTCTTCTCGTATTGTGTGGACGCCGGGAGAACGTAATGCGCGAGCCTAGCGGTTTCGGTCATCGCAACGTCTACGACAACGCATAGTTCGAGCGATTTCAGCGCGCGTTCCACCGCCTCCGTGTTTGCGGCGGTGTTGGCGGGATTGGAGCTCTCGATCCAGGCGCAGCGTAGCCGCTCTGGATGATCCTTGAGTACCGCTTCAGGAAAACTGTTGGGCGGCAACAAGCCGCCAATGATCGCGTCGCCGGTCGGCGCGAATGTCTGGTTCGGAGAATTTCCCCATAGCGGCTGAAGCCAACTATGCAATTGGTTAGTACCTTCACGGCCGAAATTGCCGGAAAGCATGATCAGGAGCTTCTCCAGATAGGAGTTGAGAGTCGAGTTGACGCCTTGCTGGATCCCGAGTTCAACCCGAACCACCATGGCCTTCGCGGCCGCGATCATCGCCGCGCAGCGCTCCAGCTCCGCGATCGAGATATCGGCAGCGGACGCCCATTCCGCAACGGGGATATTCAATAGCGCCTGCCTCACTTCTGCGAAGCCGATCGTGTGCTCCTCAATGAACGCGTGGTCGATCCGGTCGGAACGGACGAGCGTGGCCAGCAGCGCGCCAAGGAGAAACGCATCGGTACCCGGGCGAACCGCAAGATGCAGATCCGCCATCTCTGCGGTTTCGGTTCGACGGGGGTCGATGACGATCAGCTTGCGTGCGGGATCCTTGCGGATCTGATTGAGATGATCGCGCGCATTGGGGAAGCCGTGCGCGATCCAGGGATTTGCCCCGATGACGAGCAAGAGATCGCAATGATGGACGTCCTCCGACGTGTGGCAGGTTTGGCTGCCGAACATGTGGCCATTGACCCAGAAATCGCCGGTTTTTTCCTGCGAAAGCGCGTTGAAGACGCTGCGCGAGCCCAGCGCACGCAACAAGCCACTGGCGTAGGCACCGCCGGCGTGATTGCCTTGCCCGCCGCCGCCGTAAAGGGCAATACTCTTGCCACCATACCTGCCGACGACGTCTCGAAGCCGCTCCGCGATTTCCGCGATCGCGACGTCCCACTCGATTTCATCAAAGTTGCCATCGGGCCGACGACGCAGCGGGGTCGTGAGCCGATCCCTATGATGGGCATAGTAGGGAATGCGCGCCGCCTTGTTGCACAGATAGCCTTGCGACTTCGGGTTTGAACGATCGCCTCGTACCTTCTCGAGGCGCCCCTCATTCACCCAGACCTCGATGCCGCAGTTTACGTAACACAGGTTGCAGGCTGTCTTGAGCCACTTGCCGGCCGTCATGGGCACCTCCCAGATTATGATTTGTCGCAGCTCATAGCCCTTGCTCTTCGGCGCTGCCGCTTTTGATTGCACCCGCAGACAGTCATCCGTCCGGCGTCGAGAATATCGTCGGAAAGCTTCCCGGCGCCGACAGCACGCGACAGCACGATCGATCCGACCATGGTCGCAATGGCGCTCGTCGCGATTTGGCGTGCCTGTTGGGGACCCTCGGCGGGAAGCGCTTCGACCAGGATGTCGATCATCTCCTCCAGCTTGGAAGCAAGCGCCCGTTGCTCGCTCGGGCTCGATCGAGCGACATCTGCGGCCAGGGCTGGAAGCGCGCAACCTTGTCTGGGATTGTCGCGGTGGCGGGAACTTAAGTAATCGGCGATCACCGTCTCGAAGCGATCTCCGCTGGCCTTCCTGTTCGCCAACTTTCTCCACCGGTCGACCATTTGGTCCATCGCAAACGCGATTGCCTCGCCAACAAGTGCGGCCCGCGACTCGAAATGGTTATAGAACCCGCCGTGCGTAAGACCCGCGAGCTTCATCAACTCGACAACGCTAAGCCCTTCGGCACCGTTTTGACGCAAGCCGTAGGAAGCATTTTCAACGATCCGGCTGTGGGTCCGGCGCCTATGGTCTCCTACGTAACGCATCTCCCCTCCGTGCAAGCTGCTCGATGACCGGCTGTTCGACCGATCCCATCCACCAGCGCTTCTGGCCCGCGCTTTTGAAGTGACGGCAATATTTCATTGCAGCGCCAGCCATGTTATATGATTATCGTCATATAACAACAGCGATCAACAGGAGAATTCGCCATGGCCGCCGCTTCCGATCCCGTCGTTATCCTCTCCGCAGCCCGCACGCCGCTCGGCCGCTTCATGGGCGAGCTCTCGCCACTCAGTGCCCACAAGCTCGGTTCCCATGTGATCGGATCGGCTTTGGAACGGGCCAAGCTGGCACCCGAACGGATCGACGAGGTCTTCATGGGCAACGTGCTGCCGGCCGGACAAGGCCAGGCACCGGCGCGCCAGGCCGCGCGCGGCGCCAAATTGCCGGATGCCACCGGCGCCACCACAATCAACAAGGTTTGCGGCTCCGGCATGAAGGCCACCATGATCGCTCACGACATCATCAATGCAGGCTCCGCCGAAATCGTTCTTTCCGGCGGCATGGAGAGCATGAGCAACGCGCCCTATTTGCTGGCCAAGGCGCGCGGCGGCTATCGCGCCGGCCACGACCGCATCATCGACCACATGCTGATGGACGGGTTGGAAGACGCTTACGAGACGGGACGCTCGATGGGCGACTTCGGCGAGGCCACCGCCGAAGCCTATCAGTTCACGCGCAAAGATCAGGACGACTATGCGATCGAGACCTTGACCCGCGCCCGCAAGGCGGTTGAAGGCGGCGCATTCAAGGCTGAGATTGCTCCAATCACGTTGACCGAGAAGGCCGGGCCCCGGATCATTTCCAACGACGAGCATCCGCTCAAAGTCGATCCCGCCAAAATCCCGGGGCTGAAAGCCGCGTTCCGCTCCAACGGCACCATCACGCCCGCCGCCTCATCCGCCAATGCTGACGGCGCTGCGGCACTCATCCTGGCGAAACGCTGGCTGGCCGATCGCGACGGCCTTCCGGTGCTCGCCGAGATCAAGGGCCATGCCACCCACAGCCAGGAGCCACAATGGTTCACGACGGCCCCGATCCCCGCCATTCGCAAGCTATTGGACAAGGTCGGCTGGAGCGTTGGCGACGTCGATCTGTTCGAGATCAATGAGGCATTTGCGGTCGTAGCTATGGCGGCGCAGAAGGATCTCGGCATCCCCAGAGAAAAGCTGAACGTCAACGGCGGCGCCTGCGCGCTAGGTCATCCCATTGGCGCCACCGGCGCGCGGCTGATCGTGACGCTGCTACACGCGCTCGAAGCACAAAACCTCAAACGCGGCGTCGCGTCGCTCTGCATTGGCGGCGGCGAAGCTACCGCCATCGCGGTCGAGCGCCTCGTCCGCTGATATCACGGCTGAAGGACGAGACGGACTCGGCGAGCGGCGCGACCCGCGTCACTCGCCGCTTGATCTGCAATCCTCCACGGCGAGGAATATCCATGGCTGATATGACGAATACCGCGTCGCGGGACATTCCTGGCTCCAGCGTCCTGCCGATCGCGATCCTTTCCGTGCTGGCCGCGATGGGAACGCTTGCGACCAACATCCTGCTGCCGTCCCTGCCGCAGATTGCGATCTCGTTGAATGTCACGACTGCGGAGGTCACGTCCGCAATCACCATCTTTCTTGCGGTGTTCGGGGTCGGGCAGCTCCTGGTCGGACCGCTTTCGGATCGCTACGGAAGACGTTGGCCGGTCCTGATCGGGTTCGCCGTATTCTTTGCCGGCAGCGTTTGGTGCGGTCTGGCAACCGACCTGCCCAATCTCCTCTTCGGCCGCGTCGTGCAGGCAACAGGTGCTTGCGCGACGTCAGTCCTGTCTCGCGCCATCGCTCGCGACATGTTCAGTGGCGCAGCACTGGCACGCGCGATGGCGCTCATCATGATCGTGATGTCCGCAGCTCCCGGGTTCTCGCCGCTGCTTGGCGGCGCCCTCGACCATCGCCTTGGCTGGCGCGCCGAATTCGCGCTGGTCGCGGCCTTTGCCGCCGTCGGCGCGGTTGCCCACGGCATCGTTCTTGGCGAAACCCACAATTCGGTCCGCACGCCGTTCAATCCAGTTGTCGTCGGCAGGACCTATGCCTGCCTGATTGGCGATCGTCGCTTCGCCATCCCCGCGATCACCTCGAGCCTCATCATAGGGGGCTTGTTCTCTATGTTTTCGGCTGCACCGCGCTTACTCATCGAAGCGCTGCACTTTACGCCTATCCAACTCGGCTTCTTCTTCGCGGGCACCGTCTTCATCGTATTCGGCGGCGGTATGCTTGCTACAAGATTGGCACCACGCTATGGGCTCGATGGTCCGATCCGGGCAGGTTTGTGCGCGACGGCCGCCAGCAGCCTTGCGATCCTGCTGATCTCGCTCATCAACCCGACTTTCTTGCCCTTTTTAGGCGCGATGAGCGTATATCTGCTCGGCATGGGCATTGTCAGTCCGTTGGCCACGGCGCGCGCGTTGGCTCCATTTGGCGGGAAAGCTGGCGCGGCCTCGGCGCTGCTCGGCTTCTTGCAGATGGTGATCGCGGCAATCGGCGTATGGCTTGCTGCCACAGTGTCACATGAAGCAATGTTTGCGCTGGGCGTCGTGATGAGCGCGTTCTCCCTGCTGGCTCTTGGCCTGTATGCGCGGGACCCGGGATCTTGAGGGGCGTATG
>Ga0214544_1003800_pt1 | contig 30802 bp, 15 predicted proteins | sample CNSS3metaG_FD_160074 | JGI IMG/M metagenome (GOLD analysis project Ga0214544, IMG submission 160074) | Root nodule microbial communities from cowpea collected in UCLA plant growth center, Los Angeles, California, USA - CNSS3 | ecosystem: Host-associated > Plants > Roots > Nodule | place: USA...
GATTGAAACGGTGTTGTGATTGTGATTTTGTGTTATGGAAAGAGAGAAAGAGATTCTGATATGATGTAAAGTGAATCATTCATTGTAGGTGTGCGTGAGATCTAAGAGGGTTTTCTATTCCCTTCTATCTTTCCTCCATTCTTTCATTCATCAATTAATATATATTTTCTTCATTCTTTATAATTCATTACCCTCTCTTCATGTTTATATTCGTTTACTTTATATAATTAAAATGGTTTATTTCTTATAATTAATTATTATATAAAATCACTAATAACATTGAAAAATCATTAAGACTCATTAGGATCAAAACGAAAATATAAAATATTGGGGGCAAATAGTAATTAATCAAAAAAAATCTGTGTATATTGTTATAAAATTAACTTAAAAGTTGGAAGATTTACTTTAACAAAACTTGAAATGTTTGTTTCTCTTGATTGAGAAAGAACCTTGTGTTTTCAAAAAGATTAATATGAGCATAGTCATTTTCTTGGTATTTTATATAGATAACATATATAACATTGGGAATATGGGCATAACAAAATAAAAAGATTTAACAACAATTCTCAGTGAAAGATTTAAGAAACACAATTTATATTTCAAAAGATAGAGATTTGTAGAAATAAATTTGAAAAGTTATTTGGACTCCTTCAATCTATCTACATTATTCATCTTTAAAAAGTGTGATTTAGAAAAATAAAAAAATATTATATTGTCAATAAAACTGAAATTACTCTTAATTGTTATAATTTTACCTAAAATTTATAAAAAGAGAGAGAGTGCTTACAATAACATAGTGGGAGGGAGTTATCGTGAAAACCATAAATTTTACATGTCCTAATATCAATATTTACTTAGTGAAGTTAATCAATATCAAGCAAACCCCAAAAAAAATAATGAAAAGTGATTAAAATTATTCTTAAATACTTCTTGAGAAGAATTAAAAATTAAATTCTAATTTTATACAGATTTTGAATTAGAGTTAAAAGGGTTGTTATACTTATAGTTACATGAGATAAAGATGATAACAAAATTATTTCATGACATGTTTTCAACTTAAATAGTGGCGCAGTGAGTTAAAAAAAAAGTTCTAAACAAGACATAGTGAAATAGTCATATAAAGATGTATTATTTCCTTTAATAAAAATAATAATTTCAGACATGTTTTCTAAATACATCATTTAATTAGAAAGATAATGGCTTTAAAACTAAAAGGAAAGATTAAAAAAAAAAGATAATTCAATCCATATATCTACCTTTAATGTTTTGTAAATAAAAAAAATAAAAAAAAAAAAAATATATATATATATATATAGAATGATTTTGTTTAAAAGAATACTTTCGTTCTTTATTTAATTAAATTTTGTTTGTTATCTTATTTAATTAAGTAAAAATTTCATAAGTCGAACTGCTGTAAAGTGTGCATTATGTGATTACTCAACTACTTAATTTAATAATATTACATTAAAGTTGCACGAACTTTAAATAATTGTAAATGCGTAGATAAATGAGGTAATCTAAGTAATTGTTTTTCCTCTTTTCAGTTCTGGTAATTATCTCTTACGCGCTGGTTAGATAATTGAATTTAATTAAGATTAACTTTTTGTCCTTTTTTATTAAATTTCTTTATCAATGAAATGTTTAATCTCTCTCCTCCATTCTAATAATATAATGATGAAATTTATTGTAATCCTATAATAAAGTGTCTCGATTTTGTAAATTTTCATCATATACCGATTATAAATTGTACCATGTATAGATTAAAATCATCAACATATTTATGTGTTAGCTATTTCATAATTAATTAGGTAGAAAGTGATCATATATACTTTTAAAATTCAGGAAACCTAATTCAATCATTATTAATAATGGAACCAAATTAAATAAAAACATTCTTTCACCATATATGTATTCTCTGAGATAAAGTATCCTCATAAAAAACAAAACATTAGAAGCAACAGAATAAAAAAACAATGGAGAATAAGAATAATGGGAAATATTTATATAATATAATAATAATAATTGTAAATAATACATAGTGAAATTGAATGAATAAAAATAATAACAGGCGTAGAAAAACCCTTCTTATTTCTCACTAACACCTACAATGAATGGTTTACTATATAAGAACAATCTCTCTTTCTTTCTCTCTTTTGCATAAGACACAGATGAACTCATCATAATCATGATTCAGTGCTTGAATATGGCGAACATCGAAAGCACAATCGAAGCTCCGATCATGGCCACAGAGCTTGAAACAGATCCAGCAGCTCCGGCATCGGGTCCTGGTGCCGGCGCCTGAGAGAGATCTTGAGCGGTGGCGACGGCGAAGAAAAGTGCTGCGACGAGAGCCACGAGGAAGGCGTTGACGGAGAATGCTTGAGATGCCATGACTCGAAAAAGCGCAGAGAGAAAGAGAACGAAGAAACAAGTGACGATGAAGGTGTTGTGAGGCTTTTGGTTTTATTCTGCGATGAAAAAGAGAAGAGAGAGCGGTGGTATTTATAGTGTTGTGGGAACGCGCGTGGACCCCACGAAAACGTGGGACAGGTGGGTGATGAAGAAGATGTGTGGTGTAAACGAATGGCAGTGAGTTGTGAGAGAAGGTTTTGTTTGTACGTTTGGTTTGGTTTAACAAAAATCGCCGACGTTGTTGTTTGTTCTCTCCTTTTGAGCTTTTCTCGTTGTTGTGTCGTCATGTTTGGAATTTTTCTAACTCGTTGGTTGAATTGTTAAACAAACCTCGTTAGGTGGAATCGGCTCGTACTTTTCTGAGGCATTTATTAAAGTAGAAATTTATTAATTTTAGAATAATATATTAAAGTAGTTTAACTTTGATATGAGTTGTGTTGAAATTCGATACTTTGATTAAATAGTGCATTTGAACAAAGTAAATCAAATTTTAAATTAAAACATACACATTAATTTAAAGCTAAGAAGACTTGAGAACCTTTTCATTAGGAGTTCGAAACTCATTTTGTAAGTTATAAACTATATTTTTCTAATGTTTAGTTGAAATTTGACACCTATGTAGGTAAGAATGGGTTTTTAAAAAGGAAAATGATATTTTAACCTACTTTTTTTTGATTCATTTTTAATCTACTACTTTAATTATCATTAGATCATCTATTTTGATTTTTTTTTAGTGATGTGATGTGATGATTTAATAATGATTAAAGTGGTGGGTTAAAAGTGAGTAAAAAGTGAGTTAAAATATCATTGTCCATTTAAAAAACATGTTTTCTCATCTACCAAAGTTATTAATTATAGAGGCAGTGCTGTTCAGTTTATAGTAAGTGTGTGATTGGAGTAAAAAGTGAAACAGATATCCTTAATATGCATAATATTATTATTTTTTTAAATATTGATTATAAATTATAATTGTGTAAGAAAAATTGTAGATTAATATTTCATTATTAATTAAATAATATAATAAATATAATATAATGAAGTATAAATTAATGTCTAAAATGTTGAGTTTAGATAAATATAATTACAGTTAGTGACCTAGAAGAATGAGAATGCTATCTAAGTGATCTAATGGAACATAAAAGTTTTTGCTAAAGTTATTAGTAGAAGTTTTTATTTTCAACATAATGCAAAAATCATATTGTTTAGATAATTCTTTCCTAAATAATAATGATTGATAAGTTTATTGTTAGTACATTCAGTTTTTTCATTTAATTTTATGTAAATTGATATTAAATTATAATTGTAATGATAAAAATAAATGAGAAGGCACGTACCAAGTGATTTTATTTGCTTTGATACTTTGTAAATTTTATTGAAAATATAGATATTGTATTTTGATAATTGATACTATGAATAAACGTTGTCAAACTCCTTGGTGTACAACCACATTTAAACATTGTTAGCTAAAATAAACAATTTCCTAAATACTGAAACTGGATGTGAGAGTCACTTTGGATGTCATACAAATTTCTCATATTACTCCAACCTTCAGTGATTCTTGGGTTATCTGAATCCATGTTATAGGTAACTATCGTGCTCTTACCATTTACATCTATCAAGTGCCACTATGGACCTAATTCATATGCATAACCAACAACAAAGTGTCGATAGACATATCCAAATGGCTACAAATTAATGAACACACTAAATTAATTTCCAACAATAAATAAAAATATAAACAACTTTTACTCTGTAATTTCAATGCATCACTTCATCATACGCCAACAACACAAACATATTCACATATACTTCTATTTGTTGTTCCTAAAGTTTGAACCAAAAAAGCAGTAGGAACTTCAGAACTTGAAAGAACTTCAAATGTGTTCCCAAATTTTAAATATTTGTTCTATGTTTTCCTAATCAAATTAGAGAGGAGATGATGAACTTAATTAAATATTTATTTAATCCATTCTGGTTCACTTCGTGTGTTCAGACCACAGCAAAACCGACTCTGCCATAAACATTCAACGGGTGTTGAGAGGGTGGAGTTCGCATGGATCGAAAGCGAGATTCAAGTTGAAGTGGTGAAGAGGGAAGCGAAAGGGAGGGTGGGGAAATTTAAGTTGAGGAATGAGCATGATATAGTGGGAACAAACAATATCAAAACTACCACCCAACTGAAAAAAAAAATCTTTGACAGCACAGAACACATATAACTGCTTTTCAACGACGTATTATTGTGTAAAATTTTACGGCATACCTGAGACCATATGTAGATGGTGTTGAACTTCCAAAGTATTGTTGTGTGGTTTTTACTTTGCTCCATGTCCATTTTTCTAATTGCAGAAGAAACTCACGTAGTTGTTAATGTAGAATGATATATAAGAGTGTTAATGTAGGTGTTTTAGGAAAAAAACTTAAGAAAATTTAATGTTTTTTAGTTTTTGAACTTTTACGTAAAATTAAATTTTATTTCTATATTAAATTTTGAGTCATTTTTATTCTGAAATTTTATTAATTTTTATCATATGTGTTTATTATGTTTTATCTAATTAATCTTTAACTAGTTTAATTAAGTCTAAGTTTTTGTTTAGTCTTTGTTATATAAACTCTTGGACCATCTTTTTTCAAAAGCATGAGGTTCAATAAGTATTACCATTTCCATGTTTCAGCTTTTTGATGTAGGATTATCTTGATTCCTTTTAAGATTTGTGAATATGATATGAGTTGTTTAAGAAAGTTAAGTGAAAATTTCCACTGGACATTAAGATAGCAAACTATCAAGATGTAAACGTTCATTTCACAAAGCTCTAAAGAATGAGAGAATGGATTGATTCAAGCAAAAGGAAATGTCAATGCATAATAACAAGTAAAATAGAGACCAACAGAGTAAGAAGAAAACATAAAAATGGAAGGATGAAAAATGAGTGAATGTGAGAAGCACACCACTACAAAGGAGAGGCCATAGCCATGGATCCTTTGAAGATGAGTGGATGGTGCCACCACTTGAGTTTAGGCTTAAGATAAGGCTTAAAAGTATTCACTTCTAAGATAAGGAACTCTCACAAAGTTGAACACAAAGGTGTCTTAAATTTCCCAAAATGACCAACCCTTTTACAAGTGTTAAAGGTCCCCTTTATAGTAGTGTTTAGGGACCTCTAAGAAAAACAAATAAGTCTCAAAAGGGTTATATAACAAATAACAAAACCTATAATCTTGAAGGTAGGTCAACAAAAGAGCACATGGACACATTCTAGAAGCCTTCGCGGTTAAGGCAAGGTGGATGCTCATTCTAGATGGTTCTAGACATCTTGGTGGCCAAGGCATGTGGTCCTCCTTTCTAGATGTTTTTGTAAATCTTTGCTCCTTCTTTTTCCTCTCCATGTGCCCTCCTTCTTTGCTCCTTTCTAAATGATAATTGTTTCCATATCAGTGGTTAGAGTTTACTCATGGATCTTATACCTTCAATAAGTCATTTTTTTTGCTTGTGGTTCAAGAAGAAAAACGACAAGAAGTTGGCGTTCTTACACATCAATCATCACCCATTACTTTTCTTGCTCCTCAATCCCAACCCGAATCATAACAATTTGGCCCTGTCAAGAAAGAAATACCAAAATGTAGCTATTGTAAAATGCTTGGTCATACTAAAAGCAAATGCTATAAGAAGCATGGTTATCCTGTAGGATACAAGAAGTTTGCTTCCGCTGTTCATAAAGTTGTTGATTTTAACACCAGAGAAACTCCAATAAAATTGACCAAGGCTCACTCTTCTTCATAATCAAGTATCACCAACACAAAATTCCCAACAACCCACTCTTTCAAACTCACAAACATATAATACTTTAGTTTTTTTAAAAAAAACTTGGCTTTCACTACATATCCCAATATAGGACCTTCCTCTATTTGGATATTACATTCCTGAGCAACTACACATTTACACGTTCTTTGGATAATTATATTTGTTATAGCAATTTAAAAGATCAATTTGTTTATTATACAATACTTTAAAGTCAAATTTATATCTATAATTTCTAACTTGGTTTAGTCAGTACAAGATTTTGTTTGATTATTCTTCTTTTGTCATACAAGATCCCAAGAATCAATGGTGATTGACAAGGGTAGCATCCTGGATGGCCTTTACATTTTCCCACAAACCCACAATAAGTTTTGTAGGTTTTTCTTGACTTTTTCTCCTAATATTGTTACCAATATACATAATCATGTGAACACTCTTGTAATGATGTTCTTCAATTGATTCATTATAATAGTAATTAGAATTTTCCTAGTTAGTTTTCGGGCAAAATATTGTTTTGTTTGCCCTTTAACTAAGCAAAGGTGTATTCCTTTTCATCTTCATAATCATTTTTCTAATGAATGTTTTTATTTTATCCACTGTGATATTTAGGGACATTTTCATACTACCACTTTTGCAATCAGACTTTTTCTTAGCATAGTTGGTGATCACAATAGATTCAGAAGATTTTTTTAGGTTAAATTATGCATTTGGTCCCCATTTTTATTTGAAAATCTCAATAAGGTCTCTTTCTTTTTGCGTGATTCAATTTAGTTCCTATTTTGGAAGATTTGATACAATAAGGTACTTTCCGTTAGTACTGTACTAACAACGTTAAAGAGGTGTCACGTGTCACTTCATGATTTTTTTTCTATTTTTTTAATTTAATTTTATTTTATTTTTAAGTGTTTTAAGAAATAAAAATTTGTCACGTGACAATGACAATGTGATGTGAGAGTAATAATAGTAATAATACCTTGTGTCATTGTCACGCAAGGTTTCATTACCTTATTTTCAATTTGGTCCTTGCATTTTTATTTTATCTCAATTTTTATTAAAATTAAGTAATTTTATCCATCTTTAAATTGAAACAAATTTAACTTTTATATAAATATTTCTATTATAATTGATATTTTTATTAAATCTTTTGAATAAGATTAAATTTATTTAAATTTATTTTTTACATTAAATATTATGTAAAATTATTTTAAAATTGTTAATATGAAGCAATGTTAATAGAAAAAATTAAAATTATTTCAACTAAAAAATATGCTAAATTTGTTTTATCGATTGCATTTTATAAAATAAAATAAACTTTTCAACTTTTTCAATTCTTTTAAAATTTATATTTTACATTGAACTTTATTTGTATTATATTTTATTACATCATACTTTAATTTTTTTTATTTCAATTTATATTTCAAATAATTGTATTTTAAAAATATGTAAAATTCAATAATTTTTATACAAAATGTTTAAGTTGGTTTAAAAATAAAAACTATAAATTCAAATGTAAATTTTTAAAATAATTTAAACAATTTTATAAAATTTTAAAAGAAATAAATTTAAAATTTAAAAATAATTTTAAACAAAATTTAATGTAAAATATAAATTTAAATAAATATAACTTTTTTAAAATATTTAATTATATAATATTTATATAAAATTCAATTTAATTCAATTTGAGGGAAAATGAAATTATATAACTTAAAAATATTGAGACAAAACAAAATAAAAATACATACCAAATTATACTAAAACAATGATACTTGACGTGACAATGTTAATAAATTTATAATAATAATAATAATTATTATTATATTATCTTTTATTATCATCAAAAGTGACACATGTATTTTTATTAGTATTATTTTAAGATAAATCAATAAAATATATTTTGTGAAGGTGTTTTAGCTTTTTAAAAATCTAACACGCTGATAATTGCGTCACCGCCCTAGAGCAATTACAACACTATACTAGGATAAACCGGTTTCTATCTTACGGTGGGCCAATCTTTTATAATAAATACCTATGCTTATAAAATGCCATACGAAACAATTTTAAATAACATCAACATTTTCAAAATATTAAAAACATATTTTAGTCAGAGACATTAAATAAATTATTTAAAAACGTTTAAATTTACAAATATAAATTATCAGTAATTTTTTAGATTATTTCTATCTTTAAAAATATATTGATTTTATATATTAAAAAGGTCTTAATACACTTCAAAATATCAAAATCAGTAAATGACATCAACAGAGTTATCGTAAGTTCCTAGGGAAAAATGAATGTTGACGTGCAGAAAATGGGGAAAAGTAACAGAACAAAAAAGGAACGAACAATAAAAATAATGGAGTATATTTATATTAATAATAATAATATTACACGGTAAAATTGAGAAAAAACAATAACAGGAATATAAAAATCCCTCTTATTTCTCACTAACACCTACAATAAATGGTTTAATATATAACAGTAATCTCTTTCTTTCTCTCTTTACTTTGCATAAGACATAGATCAACTCATTATAATCATCATAATAAATATAGTTCACACCAAATCCACAACAAAATTAATATACGGAATAGACTCGTCAGAAAAGCGAGATTCAGTGCTTGAAAATGGCAAACATCGAGAGCACAATCGAAGCTCCGATCACGGCCACAGAGCTTGAAACAGATCCAGCTGCTCCGGCATCAGGTCCTGGTGCGGGCGCCGGAGACAGATCTTGAGCGGTGGCGACGGCGAAGAAAAGAGCGGCAACGAGAGCCACGAGGGAGGCGTTGACGGAGAATGCTTGAGAGGCCATGACTCAAAAAAGCTTAGAGAGAAAGAGAACGAAGAATCAAGTGTTGAAGGTGCTGTGAGGTTTTGCGTTTATTTTCGCGATGTATGGGAGAAGAGAGGGTGGTGGTATTTATAGTGTTGGGAAATGCGTGTGGGCCCCACGAAAACGTGGACAGGTGTGTGGTGAAGAAGATGTGCGGTGTGAATGAACGGTGGTGAGTTGGTGAGAGAGACTGTTCTCTACGTTTTTTTGTTTTTTTTTTTTTTTTTGCGCTTTTTATTATTGGTATGAAAGTTTCACGTTGAATCCGTTCCGTTATAAATGTGACGTAAAGTAGGAAACGACTAGTTGAAAAAACGGTTCCCTTAAACGTAGGGACTTGTTTGTTTACCTAAGGAAACTTCTCGACCTTACTATGAAAGGAGAGATTTGTTTCTATTATTCTTTAAAAAGAAATAACCAATAAAATTATTTGTAAAGACTAAGAGTCATTTAAAGATGGATTCTAACATTTTTTTATATGTTTAAATTAAAAAAAATGAATTAAGGTTTGAGTCCTAAAAAATGGAAATAAATTTGTATCATTAATGATATTATTTTATGAATTTCTTTGTAAATTACTTTTTATTATTATGTTTGAACTATGAAGTCCGGATACAGACACGAATACATATACGACATGGACATAGAGATACAACTAAATTAAAAAACATAGAACACGAAACACGTTATGTATATACATATTAGTTTCAAATTTTCAACTAACAAATTGTTAACTAATACAAAAATAAATGTAATTTATCAATCTAATATCCAAAAAAGTGAAAAGCATGATCATATAATATTTTTTTTCTTTATTTTTATAATCATAATAAAAATTTATGTAATAAATTTACAAATTTATAATTTTTTTTTAAAAAGTTATTGAATTTGTAGTTATTAATATTGTGTTAGAGTCATGTCAAAATTATATTAAAAATAAAAAAATATTTTTTAAATTAAATACTTTAACTGATACATATTATACGAGAAGTGTCTGGGTGTGTGAACAATGACATAATAATTTGGGCGAAGGAGAAATGAAAGCGGAAAAGTACTTGAAAGCGGGAAAAACGGACTTATTTAGAAAAGTTGATTTTAAGTGAGGTTAAGATGCGTTGATTTGTGTGATGTCGCTGCTTTTGTTTTCTCTTTTGCATTTGTCGCAAAAAGAAACCTGAAGTGGCCGTTACTCTTGGAAAGCTCCGTCACAACGGCATCAAGAAAACGACGTCTACCTGTTCATCGTTTCAATTTTTCTCATAACATTTTATTATTAAGGAAAATGTTGATTCAAAAAATACGAGAGCACGATTAAGAAAAAGATAAAATAGATAAATAGAAGAAGAAGGATTGAAAGGAAACAGAGGAAATCAAATAGATAAAAAGTAGGTGAACAATATAAAATATTTATGGTTGCTTTTAGAATAATTTTTGCGTGTATTTATTTGTTATTGTAATAATAAAAGACTGAAACTACGTAAGAAAAAAAAAAGGAAAAAAAATCATCATGTTTTTAGTTTAATTTTTTTCTAAAGTAGCTTCCTTCCTATCAATTTTTGTTTAAGTAGCATATAATTCATAATATTTATTTAAATAACACTGTTTAATATTTATCGTCATGAAATTTATTCTAAAATAGCATATTTTCAAATAAAATTTACAAAGTTAATAAATACCGTAATTATTTTAGTAAATTCAATGAGTCAATTATGTTATGAAAATTTATATTAAATTAGTTTACTTTTAATGAAATAACATATTAAAATTATTAATTATTTTTATGTAATATAGTATTATTTTAAAAATATTATTTTTAGTATAATAAAAATATGTGATTTATAATTAATAATATTTGAAATTGTTTAATAATGAACATTATTTATAGCGATCCTGATCATTATAATCATAGTACTAATTATATCTTTATATAATTAATAATGAGCACAAACAAATATACATGTATATAAAATGTATTTAAAGTATCTTATGAGAAATCATAGTTTTAAACACTCAAAAATTATAAAATTTCACTGATATTTGAAGATTTATACAATACAAAAATTGTATATTTAAATAACAATTCCTCTCTAAATAAACTATTACTAGGGATGTCAAGAGAAGGGTAATATTCGGATAGTAACTCTCCTCTATTCTTTTTGATAGATAATTATTCGTCTTGTACTCGTTTTCATATTTATATGGGTACCTGTTATGTAGGTACCGACCGACATACTTTTTTAATATTTACATATATCCATGGTCCCGTGGGTATTTATAAAAAAAAATTAACAATATATTTTAATTATAAATTTAAATAAATACAATATATAACATTCATAAATTTTAAAGAAAGTCCAAATAATCCATTTAAATAACGTTGAATGACATTTTACAATAAGATTTTTTAAAATCAATTGATAAAAAATAACTCATTCAAAATCAATGTGTTAATATTTTAATCATAATTTAAATTATAATATAGTGGATACGAATATTCACATGTACAGATATTATCATAATCGTATTTGTCCTGTTAACATGCGGATATACAAATATTCGTATCCATTATCTATAAATATCCATTTCTTATTCATTGTGAGTTTTATTTGTGATACCTACAATACGAATTTTTTTGACATCCCTAATCACCCGTTTCACTATTGTACATTTATTTGTACCATTTACTTACATGTGACACCCCACGACCACATACAATGAGGTGAGTTTGAATTTTTAAGAAGTCATGTGTCGAAGCACTCATCAAAGCAAACATTAATATATAAAGTTAAATGTATTTTTAATTCATAAATTTTGATATAAAATTATAATTTGTTATTGTCTAAAACTTCTATTTTGTCAAACTTTACAAATTAATGAGTATAATACTTTTAATTTAATCACAATTAAATTTATTAACACCGCCTTTAATTCTTTTTGTTGAGTTGTTTCCATGAGATTTTATTTCATGTACTCCTTCTGTCTTTGTTTGTTTTTGCTCGCCGCACACGTTTCATATTAATTGCTTACCGCACCCCGCTTTTTCTCTTGTATGATTTATTTCACTCTCAGGTTGTTACTCGTTGCACCATATGATTTACGAGCTGCACCCCACGCCATTAACACCCTATTTCCTTTTTACACCTACACACTTACTCATACACTTTCAAATTATTTAATTCTAATCTTATCACTCATTCTAATTAAACCACATATTTTCTACATACATCCTTCTTCTTCTTTTTTTCCTTTTTAGCCTTTATTTTATTTTCTAAAATGCCTGATTGAAGTTCTTCATACCCTACGTCCCTTACTTTTTGGAATTTCACTTTTTCACATGCACCATTTTTTTAAAGTAATAAAAATGTTAGAAATTAATAAAAAAATATAAAACCTTATAAAAAATTAAAAAGTATTTTTCTATTTTTACTTATTGTATCTATAGGCCTGACACGTTTTTTTTAATAATTAAAATAAGATTAAATATGTTTTTATTTTTCGACTTTTAGTTAAAATTTAAATTAGTTTTTTTTTAAAATTTTAGTCTATTTTAGTCTCTTAATTTTAAAAATGTATGAATTTAATACTTTTAACTAAATTTTGTTAAGTTTATTTGACTCTTCAGACGTGTTTCTCAGCTAACATTAAAATGAGAATGTGTCAAATGGTATAAAATACTTAAATGCTATCATGAAATACACTTGAAACAACTTCAACTAAAGTTAATAATTTGATTAAAAGGATTGATTTCAATTTTCACTAAAAGTTAAGGGAGCAAAAATATATTTAACTATTCAAAAAATATCAAAATATATATAAATTTTCTATTATCTATTATGAATGGTATGAGTGAGGTCAGTTACTATGGGGTTCGCTTTAAAAAAAATGAAAAAAAAAAGAATCTATTTATTTTTCATTTAGAAGTATGCAACTTTTAATTTTCATGATAAGTGAAGATACATAGGAGTGAGAATTAATCTTTGTTAGACCTAAAAATTCAAAAAATATTTTTGTCTCTTTTTTATAGTCTTTTCTTCTATAGGGAAAATAAATATTTAGAAAAAACCATATCATCTTTTACATATTCAATTAAAGGTACCTTTCCGAATAAACACTCGAGAGTGTTCACATCTTCCTCATGGATAATTGACTGCCATACCTGTTTTCGAATAATCACTCCAGAATCTTTATTTGCTTTCTCTTGTTGAATTAAAGTCGATTTTATTAGATTTTATTTTATTTATAACAATATATAAAGGGGATTTCCCTTTTGTGTTTACTTTTTAAAATATCGATTTTATTTTTTAAATATAATAATTTATTAAATTTTTAACCGTTATTTTTATAAATTTTGTATAAAATCATATGTTTTTACTTATTTTCTTCTTCTTTTTTTTATCAATGATTATTTTTTTATCTGATATATTTCACTTTATTTTTATAAATATAATTTTAATATATATTAACTTAATAATATTATAATATTATTACATACTAATATAATATTACACATATTTAAAAATGCACACACACAGACAATATATGCTAGTGGTAATTATAATAAATGTATCAAAAAGTAATATTATTTTATAAATAAACAAAAATTCAATTTGCTCTTTGCAGAATCAAACCGAAAATAATAATGTATCACGTCAAAATTAACTGAACAGTTAATGAATTAACAATTTTATAACATCGCACAGGATAAATAAACTGATTAAATACTCACAATAATTAATATTTAGCATAAACCAATCCCCATATAATTTTACTATCGTCAAATAACTAAAAAGTAAACATATAAAAAATAATTGAAGCAAAACGATGAAAATATTAACTTGCAGATTTTAATAATATGATAATATTATTTGAAATCTTATTTTAAATGCATAAATTTTTTTGATAAATATTAAATTGTGACAGCTTTTAAAAGTTTAATATTAAAACCCAGTAATCGTTTAATAGCTTTCAAAGTTTGTGTTTTTTTGGCGGTTATGAACTTCAACAATTTTTACATTTTCGTTTTCCCTCTCAATTATACTGTGCACTGAATCTTCTTCGCATTTCAATCCAATTCCACCTCTCCCTCTCGTCACCACCGCACACCGCCTCACTTCTGCGTCTCGCTTTCAACACCGGCGCGCCGCACCACTTCTTCGTCTTAGATTCAATCGTCTCCCTCCCAGGACCAACGTCTTCCTCTCTCTCTATATCAGAGGTGAAGTTCTTGAACAGTGAACAAAGGTTAGTATCTCGTTCTTCAACCTACGAATTTCAGGGTTTTTCTGTTGTTTTGGTTCATTTGTATGAATTGATTTTATTGCTTTTCGTTTCGTGGCAAGCATTTTGGGGTTTATTTTGTTATCGGAGTAAGATTTAGTGAATCGGGTTTTTTAATAGGCTGCTCTGTTCGGGTATTCTTAAGAATTGTTTTCCCGCGTAGGTTTTCTCAGATCTTCAGTTTGTTTCACATCGTTATCATATTCCAGAGCTGAGGTAGATGATAGATGGTTTTGCTGCTTTAAACCTGATGCCCAGGTTCCTAATGTAAAAGACGAAAATTACATAAAAACAATTTACAATCTTGTTCACATTGATACATGGAGAACTTTAAGTATTCCCTCTTGTTCACATAAGACATACTTGAATTTACTTAATTTCATCACCTATACTCAAAATCATTTTGGTACAAGTAGCAAAAAAATTAGGAATGTAAAAACCCTCAGCTTGTTAGTTACACATGTTTTGCTCTTTATAATTTAACATTCTTTAATCTTTTTACTACAATCCAACTAAACTGGAGTGCAAGTCTCAACTAATTATTTACAGCTCATTTTACCTTTATTTACAAGTAAATAAAATTATTATCTGTTTATATTCTTACTTTTGATAATTATTATAGCTAAAGAAAGGACTCAAGAAGAGTTTCATATGATTGCACTAAAACAAACATATTGTCTTTTGGTGAACAAATGAACATATTAATACGTGAATAAAAAAGCTGATAATATTTTACAAGGGATAGAATATATGGATGTAAAGGTGACCAATTGTAGGCACATCCCCTGTCTGCAGATCTCTTTAGGTTCTCTTTGTTGCTTGATTAACATGTGGACCTAAAGTTGATGAATTTCAGAGTAGCTTTTGGGGATTTCCATTTCAAAAACAGTTATAATTTGCTTATCTAGAAAATAAGTTTTGTTTACTTTTTTTGTAACAAGGAAAAATGTTTTGGCATGAATTGCTCTTAATCTTCCTTTTAGTATTGATGTGGATAAGCTCTGCTAGCTACTTGCAGTGCTTTATCTTGTGCTAGTATTTTTGAATTTTCTTATAAAATATTTGTGGAACTAGGGTTTCGTGTTTGCTGAGTGGATGTGAGATCAGAGAGCAAATATTCAAGGAAGTTTCTGCATAATACTGATAGCTAGCTTTATTATTTTTTGAAATGAATTGTTTTGGTGGAGAATAGGGTTTCGTGTTTGCTGAGTGGATGTGAGATCAGAGAGCAAATATTGAAGGAAGTTTCTGCATAATACTGATAGCTAGCTTTATTATTTTTGAAATGAATTGTTTTGGAGAATACATGGTAACGATGACAGTTATAACTGTCTAACAGAAATCATCTATATCATGGGACGAGGTGCATTTTGATTTGCAAGGAGAACCTCTGCTTCCATTTTCTTAGTAATTAAGTTATGTGCTCTTTTAATTCTTGTTCTTTTGTTTTGTTCTGGGCTCCCGAGCTTGATTTGTTGAGCCTCCAATAAGACGCACATTACATGTTTGGTTAATGTTATGAGATTCATCTTACATGTGAATTTGGGAATTTTTGTTTTTATGTCACCACTTTTGACCGTCTGCTAAATTATTGCCTTTTCATTCAGACAATTTTTGTTTTCTATCTGTGCTGTTTACAGTATTACTTGTCAATTTTATTCTTTTCTGTTTTCAAGGCTGTGTAGTGGAAGTTTGAGCTTTGAACATGTATGGGAGAACAGCTTGCCAACTTGTGAAAGAATTTGCAAGCGGAGATAAGGGCCAGCTTGTGTCATTCAATGTAAGCCCAGTTCTTCATTTTTAGTGGGTTATTCTTATTTTTATTTTCTACAATTGTTGGGTTATGTTGGAAAACCGTCTTGTATAGTGGAAAACACATTACAATATCAGCAGGTATGTTAGAAAGGTGCTTTAATTGCATACTCCCCTAGTCCGCCTAGTTTCTTTGTGGCCTGCTTTTAGTTGCAGTCTCAAAGGTGGGGATCTAGTTTCATAGACTAGAGATATGACTTAAGAGCTTCTTTGGGTAAACTTCTCTAGAAGTACTTAACAGACCATACATAGAGCTCATAAAGCTCGTGTAGTTATCACCTTGCTAACTAGTTTTGTCAGATAAAGTTTGACCTTAACTCCAAATTCTAAAATTGGTACTCTTGTGTGTGTGATATATTTTCTTATTAAGTTTTGGAATAAATTTGGAAAAGCTTGCGTGGACCACGTTTGAGTTTTATGCATTCAGAGATTTGTAGTTGTATGTAATGGCAGCCAATGTTACTTATGCTTGGTGATGGCAATTTGTGTTATGAGAATGTATTACATTAACCTAACCGAGGGTGCTTTAATTCTTCTTAAATCTTCCCTTTGCCTTTGTACTAGGCAGTATCTGGATCTACATTACTTTCTTTCGATTTAAATACTGCATTGCGTCAAAGGTTCGGGTTAGTCAGTGTAATTCACCTCTGAATTGAACTCTGAATGCTATAGCAAGTCGACAACCTTGAGAAGTTGTGAGATGAAAAATTGAAATTGTTTGCATGGATAAGATCTTTTTGATTTGATTCAGAATTCAAGTAGCTATTTCACGTATGAAATATTTTTTCTTAAATTCATTAACTGCTTGTGTTAGGTCCTTTTTTAAATTTCTCAATCATTTCTATCATTTTCATACATCTCCTCCCACTCTGAAGGGGGGTAAAAAGGCTTGGAGAAGCTACCCTAATTGCAGTCAGAAATGGTTTTGGTGTATTGGGAGTCATTATGTTTCAGTCTATGACATCACGTCCTTGATGAAGTATTTTTTATGTATGATACTGCTATTTGATTCCTTTATTTTCTTTGCTCTTTGTTTTCTATAGACCTTTTCCTGTGGGTTTGTAACTCAGTACCTACTCTATATTGTTATGGCTATGTGCATACTTGTATTGATTATTTTGCCAATAATCTTGTAGAGTGACTTGTTTCAACAAGTAGTTGCAGAATGCAGTCAACATCACCTTGAACTGCAGTCCCTGATAAGGTAACATCAATGTGCTGTCCTGCTTCTTTTTTATGTGTCCCCCTTTTCTACATTGGAGTGTGCTATTAATGTATTTTGAATGCGAGCTTGTGTGTGAGAAACCACATTACAAAGTGAAGCAAGGGATGATGAACTCGCATTCGTAGGTTTTCCTTGAACATCACTTTTCATTTCATTATCCATTCCCATTTGTGCATGTGCTGTTCTGTGTAAACAGGAAGATACAGGAAGAAGGTTTGGATATCCAAACAGCAAGAAATGCAGATCACTACGGAGCTCTTATCCATCATCTTGCTTTAGTCCGAAATAAACGTTGCCTAATGGCTTATGTGTAAGTATCTCTTTGAAATGCTATTTACTATCAAGCATAGTTATTGTTATTACTGTATTTTGCAATCTATCTGCATTCTGAGATTCTATAACTTGTCTCTATGTAGGTATAATAGAGCGGAAATTATTCGGAACTTATTATGGAAGATAGGGCATGTGCTTCCTCAAGAAATTGAAGAGAAGCTTTCACATGCGGAGGAAGAACATTTCAAGAAGCATTCTACAGCATTGAAATCTTATATGTCGAAAGTGATGGTTGATCTGACTGTGGTAACCTCTCCCTTTCCCCTGCTTGAATCCTGTTCTTCCACACACACAAGCGCACATGCACATGCATACACACATAAGAGATATACAGAGTTCAGTTACACATGTGCATGGTCATAGTTTCTAAGATGTGCTGTCTGTAATCAAATGCCTAGTTAAGTAATTTCAGCCCAGGTGCATGTGATTATTGATTGATAAGGAACTTATTTTCGTTGTGCTATAAAACTATCCCTCTTTTGAATTCCATGTTTGTGTCGGAAACTTGTATGAATTTAGTTATTGCTCTAATAATATAAGTAAGGTTATCATGCAGATACTTGTTTGGGTGCACCTTAAGAAATTTTGCAGAATGAATAGGGGAAATTGGTTGATAGTAATCTTGGTGGTTAAGAACCATGTTTAATGGATCTAAATTTAATTTCTTATCATTGTTCAATGATTATTTTAGTTTTTACTTTTCCACCAATTTTCATGAAAAAAATTGAGGGCACGTGACCGTAAATTTTTAACTGACAAGAAATTGGGAAAGAACCCTTGTGAACTTATCTTATTTGATTATTCCACCTGCATTTGTCACTCATTCATTCAATGCATGTACTCTATTTAGCCATTTATTTGTTTTGTTTATATTTTTATAAAATAAAGACTTCACAAACTTGTATAAACTACTAGTTTTGTTTTGTATGATTTCTGTTAAAGCTGTTTTTATCAATTCCCAGTTTAAATTGTTACATCGAAGACTGCATACCATCTCTATGTTATATTTAAAGTGTTTTTTCATTGTATTTGAATCTTATATTTCCATACAGAATTATGATTTCCTATTCAAAAAATTGTTCAACGATTCATGAATCTGGATTCTAACCTTGCATTAAAGTACTATGTTTTCACTCATAAAATCTGCATTTAATAGGACATGGTACCACCAAAAGATCCTTACATCAAAGTAAGGGTTCTCGATGACATTGGAGACGGCATTCTACTTAGTGATGATAAGACTGCAAATTTTGCCTGCCATTCAATGCATCTTCTGAAGCGAACTGATGCTGAGCAATTTATCTCACGGGTTAAGTGTCTTGAACCTAAAGATTTAGATAGCATTATGGTTTTAAATGTGATCTAATTTTTCCTGTTTTCTGAAATATCAACAGGGCCAAATGGAGGAACTATCTGGTTGAACCTTGTAGGCTTTTACCAAGAGGATATGTATATGAGAAGACCATTCCAAAGTTGATACGGATTATGTAATATTTTTCAAATTTTTCTTTCAATTTCGCAAGTGTTAGATTAAGAACAAAGGTCAAAAGTTTATTTATTTGTGTTTCAAAATACATTTCCAAATAACAAAAATGTATTGAGTTATACTAATGCAAAAATGTAATATATTATATATTTTATAATTTGAAAATGTACTATTGATTGTGTAGTATATAATTTTTAGATTTCATAACTTGGAATTTAAAAATTTATGCATGTACTAAATTACGTAATTCATTTAGAATTATGAATTTAAAAAATATAAAAATACATTTCGAATTACATTTTTATAAAACAAAAAAGTTTAGAGATATATTTTAAATTATATAATTTAGATATTTTTATTTTTATATTGTAGAATTTGAAACGTGTTTTTTGACTGTTTAACATTGGCATATTTCTAACAGCTCCACGAAGGTGGACAGAGCAATCATGGGTTACATAAAGTAATTTGGCTTGTTTAGTTCTAATTTTAGTTTGGTTTTTTTAATTTGGTTATAACTTTTTTTTAATTTTATTTAATTTGATCACGTATTATCTTATGATTTTTTTGGTTTTTATTTTTTATTTTTTTAAATATATTTACATGTTAAGTTAATATTCTCGTCTTACCATTTTTGTTCTAATTTTAATTTTAATTTCAAATTAATTATAATTCTAAACTAAAATTAAATATATTGAATATATAATTAAATTAAATATAAAATATTAACTAAATTGACAAAATTAAAATAAAAATAAAAATAATCAGAAATGATAAATAGATGACCTGTTCGTTAAATATTTAAGCAACATTAAAAAATCAATTAAAAATGAAAATTAAGAACTGCGAAAACAAAAATATTATAACTCAACACACTTGAAACCATACGTATAATTTATGTTTTTTTCCCATTGGTGCAATTTGAAACCTTATTTCTCAAATTGGTGCACTTTTTCTTAAAATTCCGAATAGAAGTAAGTTGTGTGAAAATGAGATGGCTTCATCCCGAAAGGATTCATGTAAAAATGGGACAATTTCAATTAAGCGGAGCTAAAGTTGTGCCAAATTAAAAAGACTTTAATATATTTGGTAAAAGTCGTTAGATATTGAGACGACTTCACTTCACGACTTCAGTGTATTGGACTGTAAGAGAAGTCTTGTTATAATGGCACGACTTTAGTGGGCTGTAAGAGAAGTTTTGTCATAATAACACAACTTCACTGAGAATTCATAGAAAAGTATTTTCATAATGGCAAGACTTTAGTTGAATCATTATTGTAAAAAAAATTATTTGGTAATGATAATATTAAATTGAATAAAGAAGTTAAAATTTTATTGTATATAATAAATTATAGAAGAATAAAATAGATATAAAAATGTAAAGAAAATAAAAAATGTTTGTATAACAAATATATGAAATCAAATAATTTTTTGGATGATATATATTAAAATAAAAGTGAACAACAAAGTCAGTAAACTAAAGTTACGAGAGTTTCATAAAATAAAATTTCAATGTCTATCTGGGCAGTTGGTTATGTTATGACCAATACTTCTACAAAAGGAACATTTCTTTGGTTTATTTGAGTGACCGGTCATTTCGTTATGGATACGAGTTGTAGTTTGTCTTCCTGGTTTGTTGTGTCGCATGTGAGGGTCAGTTAAAATTTGGACCAGTATAAGTAGACCAATATTTTCATTTTGAACAGGTTGAAATAAGACCTCAAATAAGACCTAGACGACAACGAAGAAGACTTACTTGTGCACAAGCTCTCATAAATAACTTTGACGTCCTATTATAATAAAAAAAATCATCATGAAATTTTTAACTAGTTATATGCATTATTATTTAACTAATTAATATCACTAAAACAATATTTAATTTTTATTCTACCCAACTGAAGTCGTCCGAATATGATACGACATTTTCATTACCAATATAATACTTAAGTCTCTTTAATATGACACAAGTTCTTCATTAAAAATTTAAAATACTGAAGTCTTCCCATATTGACACGACTTTGCTTAGACAGTTAATTAAAATCGTCTCGATTTGACACAACTTCTTAAGAACAAGGAAATCTTTCCATACTGGCACGACTTCAAATAATTTTAATTAAAATCGTACTATATTGACACAAACTTCTTTATTATTAAATCTTATCATTTTGGCACGATTTACCCTTTGTTAGAATTTTTAAAATTCTTGCACCCCTTTGATAATTACAAAAATACATTGCACCATTAAGGAAAAAAAAAACCAATAATTTAAGCTAACCTAACCTATTATAAAATGCATTCAAATTCTCCGAAGTTATAAAATTTCTTATCTAAATGTAAGTTTAGACTTTCGGATTGAGTCTTTTGGGTCAGAACCCGACCCGTGTTAAGGGTTTACCTTGGTACGACGGATCCTGTGACTACATCCGAACGACATAGCACAAAGAATTCAGTTCAAATTCAAAGGTTTTGTGTGAATTTGGATTTGCAGTTATTCGTTACAGTGATCAATCCCAGTTCTAAGCGGTGTATGTCCAAATTTTGTTGTGTTCAAAGCTATACTCTTTACGTGAGTGAGTGCCTCCACCTTCCTCGTTCCATTTTCCAAGTTTTATCTGAATGATAATGTCGTTTATTTATTCCTTTTTTATGTTATATTTTCTGCAGAATCACAATAGGGGTGTCGTGCTTCTGTAATTTTCTTTTTCTTTTCCCATTTATTGTTGAAGGTTTGGTGGTTCAGTAGAAAAAAAAGGGGACTTATACTCAAACTTCATGGTAAGCTTTGTTTTAGTGTTCAATTTTTTCCAGTGAATTTGCCACTGAGGTTCACTTTTACAGCGTAGAAGTCCAATCCGTGCACCATTTTTTGTGTTCGGGGTGTGTGGTTCTCGAAGGGCATGCTGAATTCGTTACACCCAATTTGTTTCTACGGCGTTAATGATGTTCTGTGTATTTTTATTTAGTTGCTAGATTGTGTGATGCAACTGGATGTTTTCTTTATTGAATCTTTTAGAGTTATAGCATCAAACTAGAATAAATTATGTCTTAGCTACCCTTTTGTTGAGTTTTTAAATTTTTTAATGCAGTTAGGTTTTTGCTTTTTCCCCTATAATTATTTTTGTTTTAATTTTTTTCAATTTCATTGGTTGTGTCTTTCCTGGTTTGTTGTACTCAGGAAGCATTCAAAAAGGCCATACTACAGCCTGGGCCACCTGAAAATTTTGCTTTGAAGACAGTCCAAGAAGTAATAAAGCCCCAGGTATGTGTACTCTTTTGAAAATTTGACTCTTATGACGTACATGGTAATGAGAATTGGGGAACTAGTTTGTAAAATTTTAGACATGATAATGGTTTAAGCACTTTATTCCTGGAGTTACCTTAGAGGTGGTGGTGGTGGTTATTAGAATTTGTTTGCGTCTATTAGTTTTATAATTGCTTCTTTAGGTTCTTGTCGAGAGGTCAGTGATAGTTGTCAGGTGGGGTGATGTCTGAAAGGTACAGAAAAGGAAGATATTTGAATTTAAGGCACTATTAGAAAAGAATGGAGGAACTGTTGTTCATAGTAGTCCACCCCAAATAGTGACGTGGAGCAACCAAGCCAAAACATGCTATAGTGGGATAGTGGTATGACCACTCTTGTGAACTGTGAACCTTAAAACATAGATGTATGCTAAACATGTATATATGCTGAAAAGTAAACAAAGAAATACCCAAAGTTAAAGAGAAGTCATTGTTGTTCCAACATTTTAGTCCTCATTCTTCATGGTGTATATCTTATCTCTCCCTCTAGTATAAAATCAGCTCTTTGATGACTTACATTGCCTGTCTGATATTCCGTTTCCATGATGTTTGCATGGTGACTGATTGATAACGCTGGCCTGAGGTTCTCTTGTGGTACTTTTCATGTCATTTTGTTAACGGCTAATTAATTTGTGTGCAACAGAAACAAACGAAGTTGGCCCAAGATGAGAATCAGTTCCTAGAAAATATTTTACGTATGCTGCTTCAGGAGTTTGTGGTATGTCTAACTGTTGCCCTTGTTCTTAATTCATCATATGTTTTTTCTGTCCTTGTTGAATTATAACAATAATCTAATTCTACAACAAGGATTCCTTGTAAAATACCATTGACAGTGTTACCGCCGTGCATCAATCATAAATGGTGCTTTCTAAGATTGCTCCCCTCTCCCCTCCCCCTCCTCTATTGCATGGTATTTTTGCTTATGTACAGTTGCTGCACTTTAATTTAATTTCATTTTACAGAGGGACATTTGAAAAGTATCAGGCTCGTTAGAAAACACGAGTTCGAGCAAGTGATGATAAAAAAAGGACATTTGGACTGAGAATATTGGAATTCACTAATTTCCTGGACTGTTTGTGACACAAAACAAAGTCCTTATTCCCATATTTATACTAATACAATTACCAAATGACACTTAAACCTATATTTTGTTAACCTACAATAACTGCTTGCTTAATGCCAAAGGATTTCAAGATGTTAAGTAAAGAACCTAAACAAAGAGAGCGTCAGTGAAGTTGGCAAATCAGGACTCCTATTGGTCATGGCTGTGTTAGTTGCATTTGCAGCCTGAGTTATACCAGTTGCACCATGACATCAATGTAAACTCTTTAAATCAACAACAAAATTCCAAAAACACTTAAATTTCTTGAGTTTCTCAAAGTAACAAGTAACCAAGAAACAAACAATAAAAACATAGGCTTATTTTCTTTACTTTTTATCTTCTTACATATAAAAAGCAATATTTTTTTTGACGAAGTGAGGAATGTTATACAGGTTTTAAAATAAGAAACAATAGTTTACATTAAGGAACAAGAGGAGTCTGAACAACACATTGAATTTTGCCCAATATTAAATAATGTAGTAAATAGTGTGTTTAATAAAGTATGTTGAAAATAAAGTGTTAAGTGTTGTTAGAATTTCTCTGAGGAACAATGGAAATCGATGTAATAAAGCTATCAAACCCTCAACATGAATTTGCTTTCTACTACATGCAAGACAAACGAATACTTTATTCCCAAAACAATTGCTTATTTCAGTGAGTTATGTTACACCCAAATGCACCAAACTGTATCCAAAACCAGTAAATATGCTCAGCAAAAACTTGACCGAGTATTTTTATTACTCTTTTTCTTTGCATTCAAATGTTAGAGTTGTACCATATGGAGTGTGATCTAGATACCTAATTGGCTTATATAAAGTGAACTCAAAGCCAAAAGAGTGTTCTAAGAAACATAATTTATGAATTGAGTCTATGTATTGCTTCTCTTTTTTATTTTCCTTTATCTGTTTCATAATTTACTTGGTTATGTCTGTTTATTTTCTTTTCAGTCAGCAGCAGCATCTTCTGAGAAAATAATGCAATTTGGGCAATCCATTGATTCTAGTGGAACTACTCAGGGCTACATTCCTCGCCTTCTTGGTGAATTTTTTTTTTGACTGGAGCATTTATAGAAATTTGTAAAGCACATATATAATATAAATATCGTGAAAGGAAAAATAACAGAAAATTATGTGGAAACTATGGCCATAAACCTGGCAAGAAAAGTTAGGATTAAGTATACTTTTTGTTGTGTTACATGTATACATTTACTTATATGTAAAACTTGTGACTAATATTGCCACACGCCGGCACACATTCAACAATATTAATGAATTTTGTGATAAAAAAGTTTGAGAAAAAAAATAAAGAAGACAATTTGTTTGATTGTATATTCAAGTAGTTATTTTGTGCAGAGTGGTAGTTTGCTATCCAGAACATAGCATTCAATATTTGCCATAGTAATGTCTTTTGTGATTGGCATCCTTTATAACTACATCAAATTGATATTTCTAATTATTTTGTATGTGTTAATGCCAACTTTATATGTACTGGTTAGGACTTCTAAATTATTTTGAATCTGCAGCAAGACTGGGAGAGCTGCAAAATTGACTAGTTTTAGGAGTTTTTGTTCTTTGTCGTTCTTTGTATCTTTTCCCTTCTCTTTGTTGTGGATTTCTCCTCCTCTAACTAGCTCTGCATTGTTGAGAACTTGCTGGTTTGGTCTCCAAAAAAGCTTTATGAGTTTTAGGTGTGTTTTAATATGCAAAGTTGTGTTCCTCTCCTACTCATGTTGTGTGTGGGCCTTCACTTTTCAGATATTGTACTATATCTGTGTGAGAAAGAACACATTGAAGGTGGAATGATTTTTCAGCTATTGGAAGACTTGACAGAAATGTCTACAATGAAAAACTGCAAAGATATTTTTGGCTATATAGAGAGTAAACAAGATATATTGGGCAAAGTATATTTCTCAGTTGTTTTTAGCTCTTTGTGCTTGTGTATTGATTATATATAGTATCATGGGCTGTCTTACTCTGGAACCATTGTGTTTGTGTGACTTACAGCAAGAACTTTTTGCTCGAGGAAAACTTGTGATGCTGAGAACCTGCAATCAACTTCTTCGTCGTCTATCAAAGGTACATTTAGCACAAATACACGGCCTAATGGAAAAATGGCTGTAGTAAACAATGAGCTCTTTGTTACAGATAAAAAACGGTATTTTGATGTAAAATAATTTAGTGATTAGGTTTGGAGATTTTTATAAAAGAGTAGAAGCGAATTTGTTTACAATCATAAAATTCACTCTAAAGAAATTCGTAAGTTTTATGAGAATCATTTTAATTAGATTTAGATTCTTTTCAAATTCTTATTATTTTGGAAAACTTAAATGTATGAAAAAACCTTTAAAAGTGAGTATTTTCTTATAAAGTTTGTTTTTTTAGTAAAAAATCTACAACAAATAGATTTTACTATTCCTGCTTCTTTTATATTTCTGTTTCAACGTCAAGTGCCCTTTTTGTCCCCTATCTTTCTGCTTTCTTTCTTTTTTGTTGTTCATGTTCATCTCTCAGGGAATGGTGACTTGTATTGTATGCATATTTAGGACATTTGCTTGATGAATTTGTTATATTCATACCATCATATGATGCAGTATGCAATTTAAAACTTGCAAGCAAAGAAATACGATGACCATTTTTAAAAAAAATTTAAAAAATATTTCTATTTTGGAAACTATTAACCTCTAGACATGGTTATTATATCAGTTAGTTGTTAACCATTAACTCGTTGGATTCTTTAAAAATTGAACATTGCTAACCGGTTGTAGACTGAGGCTCCCTCCAAAGCGTTGTTTGGGGAGGTCATGTGTATATAAACCTTGCTACTGTTTCCCATTTTGTGGGGAGGGGTTGCTAAGACTGAATTTCACACCAATATGGGGGTGGTGGTGATCCCCTTTCTAATGTAACCATTTATTCCAGCTATGAAGTGCTTCCAGTGGGATTTCAACACCTGTGTTGTAAGTAAAGTCATGCTTGGAGCTTGGTTTCCTTCCTTTTCTTTTCTCCAGCTTCCTTGCATTTTGATAAAATTCATAATTGACCATCTTTTGACAGCTTATTTGGCTTAGTCAATTAACCAGATGATTTTTCTCAAAGTTTTATTTGCTTGCTTTCAAGTTAAGGAACAAAATTACATGCTGTATGTTTCTTGCCTATTGGACGGTAGAGATATTCAAATATCAAAGGCTCTATATTTCTTGTTAAATTCTTGTAAGCTGTAGCTATAAGATAAACTGTTCATTTCGTGGGCTTTATAGTATTCGATAAGTATTGTTTTAAGTCAGGTTTGCAGAGGATCCATATTTATGTGCAAAGAAATTACTGTATTTGGTTTTTCTGATGACAGCTGTACTTAGATGTGTTGTTTTTTTATGCTATAGGCAAATGACGTGGTCTTTTGTGGAAGAATTCTCATGTTTTTAGCTCATTTCTTTCCATTATCCGAGCGATCAGGTATAATTATGTAAACTAGGTGTGGTCATGGGTCTGTTCTCGTTGGTTACCAACGTATCACCCAATCCTGTAAAACAATCTTGGGTTGGTTAGGTTGGATTTCTGCATTATTTTTTATTTCACATAGTCCAATCCAACCCTTCCTTGACTTATTTTTTATTTCACATTTTGGAAAAAAAAATTGCTAAATTTTGTAATTTGAAAACATTTTTTAGAATATTTTTTTTTTAAAATAGACTATATATTTAATATTTGAACAATTGAAATTTAATATTTCAAAAGCCCAGATTCAGTTAATAGAATAATGGAGTAAGTTGAATAATTGTTATATTATTATTATTATTATTACTTAATAATTTTGGTCTGGTCGGGTTGGGTCTTGTGTTCAATATTCGTAACTTATTATCCAACCCATAATAGATTGGATTGGGTCGGCACTAAGAAAACTCAATCAAATCTATTTTGAGTTGGATCGAGTCATCGAGTTATCCGACCTAGTGAACATCCTAATGTAAGCCTATATTCACATTTGGTGTCAATTTCCTTTTCCTGAGTCCTTTGTCACTTTGATGTTTTTGATAAACATTTGCAGCTTTAAACATCAAAGGAGTTTTTAACACATCAAATGAAACAAAATTTGAAAAAGAACCCTTGGAAGGTACATGTTAATTCTATTTTGAATACATTCTTATTAATACAAGTAAGGTTTAACTTTTCTTTCCAGCTAATAATTTCTTTTTCCTCACTTTTCAGGCATATGCATTGATTTCAATTTTTATCAGACTTTTTGGGGTCTTCAGGTGGGTCTTCATTGAAATTTTAGTTCTTGAAGTTGGAAAAGTGATCTCTTCCATTTTCTTACATTTAAGCTTGTCTCCCTATTTTACAGTACTCATTCGACTTGTTTTGCAATAACATATTTATAATATGCTTTATCATTAATAAAATTAAATCATCAACTTATAAACTGCATTTACAACTTCCTTCCATCTAATCATTGAGAGGAGACCTTTAATTCTTATGTGCTCTTTGTACCATATTTTGATACTTATCCCTTTGTGTCGTCTGTAATGGGTTTATTTGTTGCACATTCAAAGGGACTGGATATGCCTACAATTTTTTTCACTGTTGCTGGTGGGAGAATTCCTGTTCTTTATTTTTTTTTTTTTGTTTTTCTCAATTTCTTCAAAAAGTTATTTTATCTTGACAAAATCTAAAATTCACGATAGTCCTTGTTTGGTAATATATTAGACAATCATATAATTAGTAGCTTGAAATCTATTTTAAAAAGTTAAACAAGTGGATGAAATGCATTGTTTCCTCATGGTCTTTCAATCGAAAATTTTCTAATGGATAGTTCTCATATTAAAGCTGGTGTATACCATTTTTGACTACTTTATATTTCAGAAAAAAAGCTTAAAATATGTGTGTTTGATCAGTCTTATTTTCTTTGATATAGGAATTTTTTTCTAACCCTGCTTCCGTAAGTCATGCTCCGATAAAGTGGCAGAAGTTCACATCTAGTTTGTCGGTAACTATTTGCTTCATAGTTTCTTGTTTGTGTATATGTATGTATATGCAATTTTTTCTTGAATATGATATTGCTGCAATTCTTGCATTTTTACGTCTGATTTTTTGTTGGATAAAAGGTTGTATTGAATACATTTGAAGCACAACCTTTGAGTGACGAAGAAGGAGATGCTAATAATTTGGAGGAAGAGGCGGTTAATTTTAGTATAAAATATCTTACAAGCAGCAAATTAATGGGTCTAGAGGTAAGCTGTTTGTCTGTTCAATTTTAGTTCAGATGTTCTTGTCTTGACTCATGATCACCTCATTCTTTTGTTCCTTTTTGGTGGGGGAATGCTAAATAGTTAAAGGATCCAAGTTTTCGACGTCACGTTCTTGTACAGTGTCTTATATTATTTGATTACTTGAAGGTAATCCTTTTAAAAGATTAATGTCTTTGTGATGTATTAAACACAATCTATATTAGTTTATGGTTTCAACTTCATTTGCATGTAGGCCCCTGGAAAAGGTGACAAGGATTTGCCATCTGAAAACATGGTCAGTGCTGCCTACCTTGATTTCTTTAGTTATGTAATATATACTAAATTGTCTTCACAGTCGTATACATATTTTGACTATCTATCAGAGCCCCTTCTGCATGTCTTTCTAACTGCTCACTCATTGCTATCATTGCTTTGTTAGACATGATCTCTACTGTTCCTCTTAAATTACTGAAACGGGTTATATCTAGATTTATTTCTACGTTTTATAATCGAAGATTTGTCCTTCCTTGCTAGAATTCTACTGGCAATACATTTCATAATAGCACAAAATGGAGCATAGGAATCCTCTTTGGGCTATTAAAGTGTACTAAAAAGGAAACAAAAGAGAAAATTATTAATTTGAAAGAGGGAATTCCGATCTCTATTCATATTATAATAGATCATTCATATTATAATTTGTGGGCACAGCAATGGCCTTTCGAAACTCCCTTTAGATCATTGATCTAGCATTTTAAAGCTTGAATAAAATGTTCATCTTGGTACCTTGGAATATGAAAGAAAATCAAACATAACTGAATAATATTTTTTTACGGAATCACAATGAGGAGTATGTGAATGTGATTGACCTACCTTAAGCATGCTGAGTTTATTTTCATTCTCTCTTTATATCCAGGGTTTCATGTTTGTATTAGTTTTCCATTTTTCATTCAATTTCAATACATAGTTTTCTTTGAAAGTAGCAGTATCAAGATGCTGTTGGCATTAGTTTGTGGCTAATTTCTTTACGACATTAGTATCCTCCATCATTTTGTTAGATTGATATAAAGTTGTATGTCAACAAGACATTCTTTTTTATTTTTTGCTTGCCATTTGTGGAAAAATGAATTGTGAATTGGTCTTCTTGGAAAGAGGAGCTTTCTCTTACCTTGTTATTTGTTTTCAAGACTGCTCGTCTCTCATTAAATGTATTGTTTGAAACTTCTGTTTTGATTGAAGTGCAATTGTTTACATGTAATGTAACCTTGGACTGCGTATTTTCTTATTTAATTCAGAAAGAAGAGATCACATCATGCGAGGAACGTGTAAAAAAACTTCTTGAACTGACACCACCAAAAGGGTCAGAGTTTCTTCACAAAATTGAGCATATATTGGAACGAGAAAAAAATTGGGTAAGCATCTTCCTTTAGCTCTTCCTCCCTATAAACACTTGCTTGATTTTTACCATTAAACGTGAAGATTATGTTTAGAATTTAGCTTCATATAATCCTATTCTGTACTTTTTAGGTTTGGTGGAAACGTGATGGCTGTCTGCCATATGAAAAGCAACCTATAGAGAAGAAAACAGTACCAGAGGGATCCAAGAAGCGGTATGGCTGTTGACCAAAAATGTTTGGCATGTGATGTGATGATGGTTTAAGATTATTGAATAGAAATATTTTAGAATCTCCAAGAAGATGTGAAGAATTATTTCCTTATTTTCTTAAGGTCACTGTTTATTAATTAAAAACTTGTTATCTATACATGGACGTTGCAGTAAACAACCTGTTGAGAATAAAGAAGATAGGGATTGAGATTAATCTCCCTTGTGTATAAACCACACATAGGGTAATCTATTTATAATAGAGAGAGGTACAAGTAAAAAAGAGTAACTGAAAATAAAAAGATTAAATAGAAGATATTGTTTGATATTGTGGTTATCAATATCTAACAATATCTTAATAATATCAAACTATATCTAACACTCCCCCTCAAGCTGGAGCATACA
>Ga0214544_1003802_pt1 | contig 30781 bp, 11 predicted proteins | sample CNSS3metaG_FD_160074 | JGI IMG/M metagenome (GOLD analysis project Ga0214544, IMG submission 160074) | Root nodule microbial communities from cowpea collected in UCLA plant growth center, Los Angeles, California, USA - CNSS3 | ecosystem: Host-associated > Plants > Roots > Nodule | place: USA...
TTTCTTTAGAAGAAAAACTCTTCATTTTTTCTCTTCATTTCCTCTCCTTAAAACAAACACACATAATAGTAGAATTCAAAAAAATATTACTATCATTCGCTATTATATCATGCTATTATATCATTATTCCAAACTAGAATACCATTTTAAATAAGTCATTCGTATCTCATCAATTTGATTTCTGAGAACTTTAGAGATTTGTTTTTTATTGTCTTAAATTCTTGGTTCTTATTAAATTTATCAAGTTTAGTTAACGTAAATGCATTTTTTTCATCTTTATTAAAACCTTCCTCTTTGAAAAAAAGAATCAATTTACTTTTTATCATAATCTTTCTAATATAAATTTATCACCACTCGCCTATTTAGAAAAAATAAAATTCATATTTATAAATCACAATTATCACAATGCAAAACATAACAAAACTCATACTACTTTAATTAAATAAGCAATATTGTATAAATTCAAAACTTAAAAAAAAAATTATCATAGGTAGCGATACATAAATCATAATAAGATACTAACCTTGATCTGTGAGAGATCACGCAAGAATTTGTATTTATCTCTCTTCAAACACTTTCATGATAATTTATATGGTAGAAAGATTTTATAATCAGAAAAAAAAAAACCTAATCTCTTTTATAAATTAATGTCTCCATTAAAAAATATTTATCTTTTATTATAATTTTCCATAATATAATCTTAATATAAATAATATATAATATAATTTTAAAAAATATATAAATATATGTAAAAAAAATTCAAAAAAAAAAAAATGGGGGAGTCGTGGCTCCCTTTGTCATTACTAGTTCCGCCAATGGACACATGACACGCCGTTAACTGCGTTAATATTTTTTTTAAAGAAACCTAAATAAAACATTTTCCAAAAGTTGGGACGAAATTGAATTTTTCTTAAAAGTGGATATCAAACTGAAACTTCCAAACAAAAGCGGGTACTATTCAACTAATTAAGTCTAATAATAAATTTCATTCAATCTAAACTAAGCATAAACATATGGTATTGATGATTATTATTTGCAAAACTAGACCTATTATTGAATCGACAAAAATACTAATTAAAACTAAATGGTTCAACTTTGAATTTTAGACTAAATGTTAGTAAACAATTCTTGTTAAAAATATTTAAAATAGAGTTCAATAAATGTAATATTATAACTTATAGTGTTAAAAACTGAAATAATGTATTATTTTGCAGATTCTTAACGTTTAAATCTAAATAAAATATATCATTAAATTTTAGTTTTAAATGATACTGCAATATCTATTAATATTATAAAAAAATTACTTCTATAATAAATAATAATAAATTAATATAATAAAAATTACTAGAATGGAACACCAAATGGGAACCTAGTTTAACAGGTTTAGAATATAGATTTGAAAGATTATGGGTTTGTGGCCCATCGTAGATATTGCATACTCTGGTTTGGGTCTTTCTTCTTGCACCTCCAAAATTTCTTCTACACCTTGAATAGAATTTTAAATTCCAAATATATCCTTTGACCATTTAAATAAAACTACAAATATCATATCTCCAAAATTACTTCCAGAAATCGACTTCTAGAAGGAAGTCAAAATATATAATCGAAAGTTGACTTTCGAAAGTCAAAATATATAACTGGAAGTCGACTTCCAGAAGTCAAAATATATAATCGGAAGTCGACTTCTAGAAGTCAAATTATATTATCGGAAGTCGACTTCCGAAAGTCAAAATATATTATTGGAAATCGACTTCCCAAAGTCAAAATATATTACCAGAAATCGAATTCCGAAAATCAAAATATATTACCAGAAATCGACTTCCGAAAGTCAAAATATTATTTTTAAATTTTATCTTTTATTTTAATTATTTTTATTACATTATATAAAAAAGTTATATAATATATATATATATATATATATAATTTTATTTTTTAAATATATATTAAAAATACTAAAGAAATAAAATAAATTAAAAATACTTAAACTTTATACTAAAAAATATTAATTCTGTTTTAACTATTTTTAATTCTATTTAAAGTTTATGTTTTCTAAATTTTAAATGTTTTTTACTTTTTTATTTATTTATTTTTTATGTTTTCATACTTCTTAATATATATTTGAAAAATAAAATAAAATATTAATATTTATGTATATAATTTTATTTTTATTTAATGTACAGAATGTAAGCCCCATTTTCAGTTTTATGTGTTTGGGCCTAACCTCTTGTGGGCCTAAGGCCAGCCTAGTAAGGGACCTCCAATACCCTCGCCAGCTCACTCATTCCTCACACTGTCTCTTTTCCAGAACTGTTCCTCTCCCTCAACCTCTCTACTGAAGCAAGAACTCTGCTAGGGCAAAATTCGTTTTCCCCTCAAAGTGAATCAAACCATTTCCTTGTAAGTATGGATCGAAACTCAAGCTCATTCATGGTTCCTTTTCTTGTACTAAGTTGGTATTAAGTTGGTTATGCTCTTAATCTCGTCCTATGTTTTATCCGCAATGTTCACAGTTCCTTAAATAGCTGCTTCGTCCTTTCTCTGTGTGCTCTTTTCCCTTCAGCTCAGTTTACTCAAGGTAAGGGAAGCTAGGTCTATGTTCTTTTTTTTGTGTCTTGAAGTATATGGTTAGCTTAAGCTCTTGTTGTATGCATAAAGTAGTTGACAAATGCTTGTATCTATTTTGAGTGAACTGTATGGATTGTTCTTGGCTGTGTTGGGTGCTGCATGAGTGAAATAGTGGGGGAGAACTGGTATTCTCGCCCAGGCGAGAATAGCAGAAGCTCGCCCTGGTGCTGCTCGAGCATCTCGCTCAGGCGACCAAACCTTGTTTTGAGCGACGCCTAGCCTCGCTCAGGCGAGAATGGCTCGCCCAAGCGAGTAATCAAGGAAAGCCAGAGTGCTCTGCTCGCATCCTCGTCCAGGCGAGGGACTTTTGATTTTGGGCGAATGGTGTCTCCCCCAGGCGAGCTGATCTCGCCCAAGCGAGGGCTCGCAGAGTGTCACTATTACAAGCCTCGCTGATGAAGGCGTGACCACCTCCTTAGAAGCTCCCTCAAGAAGGATCACCAGAAGCATGTCTAGAGGGAACTCTTCTATTCCATCACCTTTATCTTTGTTTTGCATTACTTTAGTTTGAATTCCCTAAGTTGGTTTCTAGTTGATTTATTTTGGTTGGCTTGTTGACTTTGATCCAAAGTTGACCTTTGACCAAGATTAGATTAACTTAAACCAACATGTTAATCCTTGTTTGTCTTGTTTTGTAGGTAATTAAGAGAAAGTAGAGCATGGCTAGGTGGCACTTGGTGATTGGAGCACTTGGATGAAGTGGAAGAGAGAGAAAAGCAAAAAGCATAAAGCAAAAGCAAAAGTAGACAAGTACCTTGTCTCCTTTTGCCTTTGTGGTTTATGCCTTAGAAGGTCACTTGGTCTCCTTCCTCTTTTGGCCTAGAATACTCATGGGAATGCCTCCACCAATCATCTCCCTTCACTTGGCCAAGACTCACTCTCACATTAGGTTTAGGGTTTGCCTTTCTTTGACAGGATAATGGCCTAGTCTTTGACAGGATAATGGCCTTAAATGCTTGAAGGCTAACCTTGTGTGTGGTAGGGTGAAACCCATTGACAATGGCTCTGCAGAGCAGTAGAGGCCACCACAAGTGCAAACGTCTAGTGAATACGATCCTAGTACATTTATCCGGATAATTGAGTCATAGGGTCTTGCTTGTTTGATATAACATGATTCTCTATGCCTACTGCGTTGCATGCTTGGACTGTTTAAGTACTTGTTTATTATACTATGATAAATTTAAATTACACTAGTTTACCCTTTCACTTTATGTATGTTCTTGTCCTATTTTCTCTTTTGCGATGATCACCCTATTAGTGGGAGCAGATGAGAATAAGGTGGGAGGTAGGTCTGGTGGTGGTAGCGGTGTCGTGTAGTTTGGACCAGTTATCTGTAGCATTGCAGAGAAGTTTTATGGCTAATGCCTTTCTTTTTTTTTTGTAATTCCTTGCTCTAGAAGCGACCCTTTTGCAAACTGTTAAACACCCCTTTGTGTTTGTTTATGGCATGGTGGTATGCCTAAGTTTACTTTCAAAGTTCACTCTTGGATGACTGTAACAGTTACCTTTCTTATGTTATATGTTCATCTGATTGCTCTTCATTATTATAATCATGCGATATTTTATTTAGTAGATTATTCTATTTAAATGGGATGTCACACAGAAAAATAAGTGTAAAAAAAAAAATATTGTTAAACTTTAAAAAAAAAACAAAAAACAAAAAATATATTTTGTTTTTGACTTCCGAAAGTAGACTTCCGAAAGTCGACTTCCGGTTATATGTTTTGAGTTCCAGAAGCTAACTTCCAGTTATGTATTTTGACTTCCGAAAGTTGACTTCTGGTTATATATTTTGACTTTCGGAAATATTCTTCAACGAAAGTCGACATCATGAAATAATTTTGGAGATGTGATCTACGTGGCTTTGCTCAAATGATCAAAGGATATTTTTTGAATTTTTAAAATTTTTGGAAGTGCAGAATAAATACTTGAAGGTGCAGGAAGAAAGCCCCTCTGGTTTGGGTTCCCATTATTGGAATGACCGGAGAGGGGTCCTTTCATTTTTTATGAAAAGAAAAGGGCGCTTCTCCCTACACCTCCAAGCCTTCTTCTGTACCCCCAAAATTTACTATTATACCCTTCATTAATTTATAGGTGAAAGTGGGTGAAAACGGTGGAAGAGTAGTAAATGAAATTTACTGCATCGTCAACTTCTCTGCACCCCCAAATTATTTCATACGTATTTCTTCCCGTTCTGTGTTTCTTCTTCATTCTCATTGTGCCTTCATTTTAATTTTTCTCCGTTTCATTCTCTCGTGGTGGTCCTTATCCAAGGTTTAATTTTCTCTGCTTCATTCTCTCGTGGTGGTCCCTGGTCCGAGGTTTGTGTCACTTTCATTGATTTTATTTTTGAAAGCTCTCTTCTTTATTCTCTATCATTGTCCTTTTGTGCTTGAAGGTTCTGTGCTTGAAGGTGGTACTGTGAGTTCCCTGAAGTCCTCCATTCTCTCCTCTTATCTTCTCTCCAGGTTAGCCTTTTCGAAGTTTGAATGTTAATATTAGTTTTACATTTTTTTCCTAATTATCCTGTGAAACGGAATTCGTATTCTGTTTTAAAAAGTATGAAACTGATTCCAAATTCCGTTTCAAAAAAAACATGGAAACTTTATGAAACGGATTCTGAAATCCGTTTCACACCTTTTTGAAACGGATCACGTATTCCGTCTCCTGGAAAAATTTAAAAATTTGTGAAACGGAATATGAATTCCGTTTCATAAAGTTTCCATTTTTTTTGAAATGGAATTTGGAATCTGTTTCATACTTTTCTGAAACAAAATTCGTATTCCGTTTCACAAATTTTTAAATTTTTTCAGGAAACAGAATACGTGATCCGTTTCAAAAAAAGTATGGAACGGATTCCAAAAGCCGTTTCATCAAGTTTCATGTTTTTTTTTCCAAACGGATTTTGAGATTCGTTTCATATATTTCTGAAACAGATAAGGTATTCTGTTTGTGTAATTTTTAAATGCAGTTATTGAAATTTCTAAATGAAGGGTTCTTATGTTTTATTAATCTTTTGTTTTCGTTATGAAATAGAATAATGTTGTTTATGTGCGTGTTGATTGTGGATTTAGTGTGTTGGTATTGAATGTGAATTTAGTGTGTAGGTGAGTGACTGCAGTGGTGTGTGTGAGTTTGTGAGTGAGTGTATATTGTGTGATCGGTGAATTTTTTAATGTGAATCATGCAATCAGTTTTGAATATCACCATGCAATCAGTTTTCAATTTGAGTTTTTGAATGTGAATCTTGCACCATCGTTATCTTCACCACCTTACTTCAACTTCCTTCATTCAATCAGAATAGAATACTTACCTTGACCACGAGCTCCATGCATTCCACTAAATTATTAAATTAATTACAAAAAAGAACAAATTTAAATAAAAACATGAAACGGATTTTGAATTCCGTTTCCCAGAATTCTAACACGGATTTCACAATCCGTTTCGGTGAAAAACAAAAAAAAAACAAAAATGGATGCCATGTTCCGTTTCATGCTTCTGCGAGACGGATTTCACAATCCGTTTCGGTGAAAAACAAAAAAAAAAACAAAAACGGATGCCATGTTCTGTTTCAGGCTTCTGCGAAACGGATTTCGAAAGTCGTTTCGGTGAAAAATTAAGACGATATTCGTTTCTGATTTTTATGAAACAGATCTGTAATCTATTGCACAACCATTCCTAAAATCAATTAAAATATACATAGATGGTATAGGATTACTTAACTGGATTATACTCCTTGGAAACGGTAAAGGAGAGGTGCGCGAAGGAGAAAAGGGGAGGCTGCGGAGAAGAAGAGTGTGTGGAGGTTGCGGAGAAGAAGAGTGTGTGGAGGGAGAAGAGGAGATTGTGGCCAAGGAGAAGAGTGTGCAACGGATGCTGGATAACAAGGAGAATAGGAAAAAAAAAGTTGCTGTCGCTGCTAGGTCAAAGATTCCTTCCTTTGGGGTGCAGGGAATCTGATTCCTTTTATTGGGGTGCGTTTTGGGGGTGCACAGGGTGTGTGGTTTTCGGGATGAATAGGGGTATACGGTGACAGAAAGAGAGAGAGTGAGTAACTTTTAATTTTTATCATGGACAAACTTAGAAATATATTTGTTTTTGGAGGGTACAGGAGAGATAATTGGAGATGTTGGAAGAAGCCCCCAAAGAAAAAGAGAAGGCCAACTCATAAGTGGAATATGATAAACTTTAACCAACCTCATTTCACACAACGCTTTTCAACAGATTCAAACACAAGTACAGTCTTTATAAATATTCAAACTTTAACCATTTTTTTTACACGGATTATAAACAGACATAAATATATTATTAATAAAAATGATTCTATTCTCTCATAAAAATATATTACTTTATGTTATAAATTAAATTTTTTAAATGAAATACATTATTTTCTTTCACAATCATAAAAAAAACATAAAACTTTTATATTTATTTTGAACTTATATTCTAATATGCAATTCATATTATCTCTTATTGTCATATATTGTCATCTAATTTATGTACTCTAATAAGAAAGTAACACGCAATCTCAGAATTCTAGAGAAAAATCAGAAATTTTAAAGTTTAGAAATATAAAAAATTTTAAATAAATGGAAAAATAATTTATTTTACCTTATATCTAAATTTTCTAATATTTGTAAAATATTTATTTTTCATTTAACCTAAATTTTCTTTTTTAAATTTATAGAATAATTACTTACATTAAAAACTACGCCATTTTAAATTACTTACATACTTAGTTTGGCACAAGCATAGGTCCTATGATTAGGCATATTATATTATATTTTAGAAAGATTGATAACATTGACATGTAGCTATCAAAGTAATACTACATTATTTGAGGACCAATTTGGCATGGTATAAGGGCACCGTCACAACTTTGACAGGAGCCGTAGCCAAATTTAGCATACCATTCTTGCTTTTTCTTTATTTTAGTGATGAACCATTCAATTTTCAGTGCCTACTAGGAGGGACCATTCTTCTAGCTTTTTCACCTATTCTGCTCAAATTGCTACAACATTTGCACATTCTTTACACAAAATTCATGCTCAAAAGGAACCCTTCAATTCCTACCTTCCATTCACGTCCACACATTGCTATTAATAGATGCCAAAGGTTCCATACACCCTACCCAATGTCATTTTCTTTTTTTTTTTTTTGCCACGAGTTCAGATTAAAACCCTACCCAGAAGAAGATGATAATGAGAATGGGTTAAGTAACTTTTTTTTCTCATAACTTTATTTAATTTTTAACTGATTTATTTAATTTTTTTTAAAATTTGAAGTTAATATTTCAATACATGAAAATGAAAGTTACACTGATTCCGTCTCCAAAGATAAATAATACACCAAATAAATAAAGGAGATGATATCAATAGAAGATTGTGAGGAGGACCAGGGCTACATGCAATAAAGTTATCCCCATTGTTGATGATAACATCATAATCTGGTCATAAAACGTGGCTACGTAATCGTGTCTTGTTAATTTGATTGATTTTTTAATCCAATAACACTTCTATCTTTGCGCCCCAAATTGAATGTTGTGTTAGTCCTGAAAAGCCTAAATGAAAAGGATAGATAAAATTTACGTATGATGTGAAAATGCATGGTTTCATATTACAGAAAGGAAAACTCACTTGTTCTCAATAGTCTACTTCACTATAATTATATTTCATTAATGAAGAAAGTGTGAGATGCTTGTGAGATGGGAGAGGGTCTTTAGTCATAATTAGTACACTGAAACCAACTTTGTCTTAAACATGTTTGTACATACATAGTTATGTAACATGCAACTTAACTTTGTTTCTTCTATGATCATCTGTTTCAGCCTTCGGTTGTAGTTTAACTTCAACAAAACATGAAAAAAAGTGTTTCATCAAGTTGTCAAATTAAGTGGGTTTTTCCTTTATTACAGCTTAACTTCAATGTTTTCATCTGCTTTCTTTTCACTACGAAACATAAAAAGGAGTTTCTGGCCATTAAAAGTATTGTTTCTGTCACAAATGTTTTTTTTTTTTTTTCTGAGATGGACATCAACAAACATTTCCATTATTCCCGAATAGTACAAAAGAATATCATTTTTTCACTTAAAATATACAAGAATGTTTTAAATTTTCATCCGAAGCATTGTGTTAAGATACTATAAGAAAATGTTTCGTTAGTAACCAATTTTAGTGATTAAAAATTGTTAGTTACTACAATGACCAATTTAGATACCAATTTACAAAGAAAAAAAATTATTGGTTACTAAAATAGTCACTATTATGAATAAAAAATTATAATTGACCTTTAAAATTATCTATCATGATTTTCGCTACCAAATAAAATTGATCATTAAAAATTAGCTACTTAGGTTCTGACTATCAAAATGACTTAGTTTCTAACTGACATCTAATTAATTAAAGACTAATTTATTAGTGACCAATTATAATTTTTATTTATAATAATTACTATTTTAGTAACCAATAATTTTTTATTTTTTAAATTGGTATCTAAATTGGTTATTATAGTGACTAACAATTTTTTGTCACTAAAATTGGTTAATAATAAAGTATTTTCTTGTAATGAGGTAGATAAAGACCATGAGTAACATCATGAACTTAAATACAAATTAAAGGGTTATAACACAAAATAAATATTCAATTTTATTTCATATTTTTTTCAACTTATTTCTTTAATATCTATTTCATCTATTTTTTTCTCTTCAAAACCAAACATGACACTAGATCTTGATATAATATGAGACTAAAACAGTAGAATTTTCTTTAATAAATTGCATCAAATAAAGCAATTTGATTCGACCATAACTCAGTTTTGTGTATGCAATTGAATATGTATATTAACTAATATAAATTTGTTCCAATTAACTAAAACTCTCAAATTTAAGTCCTGAATATTTATTTCAATTAAATATTTGGAAAAGATAGTCGTCTTATAGTAATTTTGTCTAACCTGACTAAGATTTGTTTATGTGAATGTATTGATATCTATCTTTGTACCATCACAATAAGCATTACATATATGCCTGTATTTGATTTTTATTTTAAATTAAAATGAGTTTACGGACAAGATAAAATTAATTTAAAAAAAAGACTAATTAATTTTAATTCTTTTAGATATATTTTTCTTCTTTGGCTTTTTGTTGTATATATTTAAATCTAAATCCAAACTAAAGCTATAACAAGCCTTGGACTTAGAAAATAGAATTCTACTATGACAAAGTGAATAAGAACCTGACTAAAGGATTAGAGAACATGTTTATTATTTTACATGTAGAACTTATATTAAAATTAATAAGTTAATATGGTCCGAGTATAATATATGTACATTCCTAAATGGAAGAAGGCCCAACTACACAAAAGGTGGATATCTAATAGACTTAGGCTATGTTTTCTTAAGAAGATGAATTTGAGAAAAAGGGTGTGAAGATGAATTTGTATGAATTTGAGTTGATGAATATGTGTGTTTTTTTTAATGAACTTAGAGAATAAAGTGAGTTGATTTGGAGATGAAATTTATAAAAGATTTGATGGATATAATAAAATAAAAAAAAATTGTTTTAATAGATTAAAACGTAAGATTACTTTTTTACACTTATAGTTATTATTTATTATTATTATTATTATTATTATTATTATTTATTTCTATTAAATATTTAGATATTATTGATTATTATGGAAAAAAATTGGGCACATTAATTTTTGTTGTTGACATTAATAATAGTTGTAAAGGATATGTTTTTTTTTATTTCTAACAATTATTATTATTCTTAAATGTAATTAATGGTAAGAGTTGTGTAAGAAAGAAAACTAAATTGTAGTCTATGAATCTCTCACAACAATAACTACAGTTGAAGAAAAAGCAAATGCACTAGATAAAAACACAGAGTTGTACGTGATAGGTTAAACTAACGGTAATTTTGTCAAATAATTAAATTCACCTACAAATTTCTTCATAATACGTGAGATGGGTTGAAGGACATATCTTGCATTTTCACGCTCTCCATCACCTTCAATTCACTGCAAAGGAACACAACATATTGTTATAAATCTACACATTCAGTTTTGTGTAAATAGTGAATCACTCCAAACGGACACACACTTAGTCTTTGTTCAGTTGGATAGATGAATTTGGGAAAATGTGTGAAGATGAATGGATTTGAATGGATGAATATGTGTGTTTTTTTTAGTGGATTTAGAGGGTAAAGTGAATGGATTTGAAGATGAATTGTATGAAAGTTAGTGAATGATTTGAGTGATGTGATAAATTAAAAAAAAAATTGTTTTAATAGATAGATTTTGAAGATTACCAAAATACTCTTAATGCTAAAAATATTTAAAATACTTTTTAGATTAGTAAAAAAATACTATTTAATAAATTTTAATAACAAAATAAAAAAAAATATAAATTATATTATATTTTTTTTTTATTTATAAAAAAAAATATATTTTAATATTATTTAATATTATATATATATATATATATATATATATATATATATATATATATATATATATATATATATATCATATGACTTTTAATGGTACATGCACAATAATGCAAGTTCTTCACTCTCTTTCATGAAAAATTCCACCAGCCATATATTTTTAGCAATCTCACACAAGTTGTAACTAAAAAAACAAAACTAAAAAAATGGAGAACTGCACATGAAGAATGAGCATTTTAGTAGAGTGTTATGTATCTCAAATCTCCACACTGATGCGAAGATTAAAAAGATTGAGCATCTCTCATTTCCTTGCTTTCTCTCTCCATCAAATGACGCAAAACAAACACAAAAATATTTTAAAATTTGCGCTTGCTAATCCTTGAAAGCAGTAAATCAGCGGAAGAGAACACAACCTTAATCCAAAACAACTAAAAAAAAGAAAGGGGAAGCATCGTGATTTTCTCAATCTATTCCTCTCCCTCCTACACCGAAGGACACGAAAGTAGCGATAGAATAAAAGTCATTCCAATAATAACGACAAAGTTTGCTAGAATGAAAATTCCATCGATGAAGAAAGCTCAGTCGACATCTTATGCTAGAAAGCATTTAAATTATTATAGTTATTAGAGTTGTCAATTTTTCAAACAACACTTGACTTAGCCATGATCTACATGTGTTAGGGTCAAAAAAGTCTTCAAGACAAAAAAATCACTTATTAAAAACATTCACAGGAAATAAAAATGTCCATAAAAATTCTTATGAATCCAAATCATTTTTTTAAATACGAAAAAATATTAACTTTTTAAAATATTATTGGATAAATAAGCAATAATCAATATGAAAACCAAAACTTCATCTCAAACCAACCTTCGGTCCAGACTGACCTGTTTTGACTTTTGACAGGAGATAGTCCATCTAAAATTTCAGCCTGGAGCAGCTCGTCTTCACCTTTGACCCAGATTACCAGTTTCAACCTTCGACCTGAGACTACCCGTCTCAAATCTCAACTTTCTTACTGAGACTACTCATCTCTACTTTTGACCCGTAACGATCTGTCTCCGCCTTTGGATCAAGACTTCTCATCTCGACTTTAAACCCGAAATGGTTTGTCTTGACCTTCAATCTGGAAGAACCCATCTTAATTTTTAGCCTGACCAACTAGTCCCAACCTTCAACCTAATTTGGCCCATCTCAACCTTCGGCCCAAACTACTTATTACGACTTTCAGCTTGACCAACCAATTTAGCCCTTCAGGCCAGACCTTACTATCTGGAACTTTGGTCTAAATCGCCTTGTTTCGACCTTTGGTCAAGGTCGGTCAGTCTCGACCTTCGGCCCGGAACTACCAGTCTCGATCTTCGGCTCGTCCGACCAATCCTAACTTTCAGCCTAGGTCGATCCATCTCAATCTTCGACCCATCGACCTATGATTTGTGTCGGTCTATCTCAACCTTTGTCCTGAGACTGTTTGTCTCGATTTTTGACTCGACCAACTAGTCTTGACCTACAGGTTGGGCTAACCATCATGATTTTCACCCTAGGCCAACTCGTCTTAACCTCCGGTCTAGGTTATTCAATCTAAACCTTCGACTTGGGACGACCCATATTGACCTTTGGTGTGAGCTGGTCCATCTCGACCTTCAGCCTCGGTTGGTTCATCTTGGCCTTTGATCCAAATTGAAGGTGGTTTTTTAAAGAGTTAATTAAAATTTTGTAGTGAGACCAAATCCACCTTAACATTAACCCTAACCCATCTTGAAATGAAACTTTAAAGACTACGGCTTGTTCTTGCTCTCTCATTTGGTGACCTATAAGGGAACTTGTTCAAAGATGAGTTACAACTAGTTCATGCCATAACAAACAAATAGTGATTTTTTTTTTTTATGAAAGAACAAACTATCAATAATTATTATTGACTCATATATCAAATTTGGGACCATAATAATTTATTTTTGAGAAGTCAAGGTATGATACATCTTCTCAACACCAATCCTTCCTATAAATTTCTTCTTATTTTTCACTTTTAATTTTTGCAATAAATATATATTTTAGATTGGAACATCACACTACTTCCATTAAAAAAGAAATATAACATTATATATATATATATATATATATATATATATATATATATATATATTCAATCGGTACAAGTACTTTAAGGCGTTAATATAACTAAAATGTAAAAATTTAAGAAGTTGTCTATCAGTAAAATATTAAATACAAAAACTAATATTATTAGTATAAATATAAAATTCCTATAAAAGAATCCTAAAAACATTTTGTTCACATTTTTTAAGGTCGAAACTTGTGTTATTTTGTTTTTTTAAAAGACATTATTTCTAATTATCCTTTTTTCCTTTTCTAATTATCCTTGATTAATGATAGGTCACGCTATACATATTACTACAAATATATTATACAAAAACACGTGGTGTTGATGGAGTAAGTGAGATTTTTGAGCCATGTTGGTTGATCCCAGACTTTTAGCTAAACCAATTATATTTAAAAGCGAGATCCAATGCTAAATTTACGAGATTTTGCAGCACATTTTTTTGGATATGAAATGGGAAAGATCCGTAAGTGTAGGGAACCAAAAGGATCAATAGATAAATTTTGACACTACTTGCTTCTTCATTGGCCTAAAAAGCAAAGAAAATACCGTTGCTTCTTCATCACTTTTATGTTCTTCAAAATCTGTTACTTTTGTGTTATTCATGACTCGTAAGCCGCAAAATAGTCTTGGTCATGGATGAACAATTATTACTTAATCTTCTTCAAAATCACTTTATTCTTTACCCATTGTTGAATTAAGGACTTTTTTTTTTTTACATGGGATCACGAAATGAAGTGCTTAATAAAAAGGAAAATGGCTCATCAGATTCCAAATGCTTTACGATTATTATTTTCCACGCTACCAACCAAACGTAAGGTTTTCAAAATAATTAACTGTCCTCAACACGCCAAACATAAGCCGGGAAACATAATAATTAGGTAATGACCCAATTCAGCATAATTGTCCATGAATACTCCAATCCTAAACTCTTAGGTTAGTCTTTAAGATACATTAATATTATTGATAAATAGGATGTTTGATTTAAAAGCATTTGATATCTACCATTCTAATTGTTAACTCATGATACACAATAAAAGAAAGCAACACCTTACTATATGTTTAAGTTGGGACATTTATGAAAAAAAAATCATTGAGACTTAGAAACTCAAAAACATTAAGAGTTTGGAAACAAAGTTGAGAAGCTAAATAAAACATCATGAATTTAATAGGAGAAGAAATATTAAATACGATTTTAATGTTGGTCTTGCTCAGTGGCACAGACAAGTTGAATATTTCTAATTATTTTAGAAGTAAGCATTAAATATTTTAGGCTTTTGCTTTTTGAAACAAGTATCACTTTCAATTTTGGCAACTGTGGAATTAAGGATACAGGTTTATTCTGGATTATGCTAACAGCACAAAAGAAAACAATTCCAAGGAATATTCATGTATTAGGAATGCAAGTAAAGTGAAGAGGAAAGAACCTTATACAAGGAACTTGCTTAAATTATATCCTTTCCCAATTTTATTTTATCATACTGTCAGCATGTAAATGTACATTTAGAACTTGCGTCACTTTTTTTTTTTTTCACTCACCACAAGTAATTTAAAACTTGACCTATTTGTTAATTATTATCTTTTCTTCCACGCTTTATTTCTTTCTCTTCAAGATAAAATCAGGGTAACAATTATTTGCTACTTAAAAGATAGGAGAAATTGAATTCAGCTTGGTACCAAAGAGTAAACAAGCACGACAACTTTAATGATAGTGTAATGTTATAGGAGGTTCTAAAACAATTAATGAGGAAGCAAATGACTAAGTTTAAAGTTTGAGAGAATGGTTAAATAATGTGTTAGGAACAAAGACGATAAAAGGAGATAAAAATAAACGACACAAAAATTTAAGGTAGTTCAGCATACAATATAGATGTCTACGTCCATGACTATACTAAAGATATTTTATTTTAGTGTGTATTTCAAGCTTTATAGAGAGTTGTTTATATAGCAAAATAGAGAACATTATCTCATAATACTAAAATAACCATGTGAGACTAAATCAAGTTCCATAAATATATTGATGAGTCTTTCGACGAAGTATTTATGAGTATTTATTCTTATATGGTGTTCTATTTTACCATTTTTATTTAATGCAAAATTTAGACTCTCAATTTCCAACCAATAAAAGTCGTTGAGGCTAAAAATAGCACGAAATAGAAACAATTAGGTAGGTAGGGAGAAGCAATTGATTTGGTTAGGTTAACTAAGTGAAAAGGAAGTTATGACAGAGATTGCATACACATTCCAGACCTTTTTGTAAGGAAGTTTGTTTTGGGCATGGCATGGCCAAATGATATTATAATTTTAACTGACTTTAATGGTATTTAATTTGAGTTGTTACTATTTGTTGATCACGCGCACTGACAGGTTAAGGTTTAAAATGTAAGGAGAGTGTGTGTGTGTGTGATTTGGCTTTACACGCCAATGTCCTATTGTGAATTGCGTGGAGGAGTATCACTTTACTTTGATAAAGATATCTTCCCAAAGTTTGTCCCTATGTGTCAAACTGTAACAACTTAGTGGTGTTCTTTAATTTGAATGCCATAAGCGCAATGTCAACTTTCGTTATACTTTACATTGGGGGGAAGGTTTCGGTTCTTCTAGTAATCGCAATATATGACTACCGACTATGTGACAAATCACTTTTCGCACGCACCACATGGGGATCTATATATAGCCTCTCAGCTGTGACCCTTTATTCCTCAACATTATAAACTAATTTTCTAATAAATTTACTAAAAAAATATTTCTAATCATCGAACCTTTTTTTATTCATAATCTTTATTTATAACAAAATAAGTTTTTGTTAGGACACTTATCGTTACTACATCACGTTAATCTCCCACAGAGATTGATCCTTATATTCGCATTATATCCTTTTTTTCTATTCTCATTTTCAACTATTCTTTTCTCTCGATCTCTTTCCTTTTCAATTTTTATCAATTTTCTATTTGTTCTTTTTCTTTATCATTTTCCATTATTCTTTAGTTCATTCATAAGGTTATGATTTTGTTTTTTCTAATGCGCATATTTCGTTGTTGCCTTTTGTTTAAGGTGTGAAATCAGAAATGAAAGTCTTTTATCTTGGCTTCTTTTTCTTACTTATATTATAGTATTGTAGTACATTATTTATTTCATCTTTCGAACTTTTTTACCAACATTGTGAAGATATTTTTTAGAAGTGAGTCACCAGTGAGTAATACTACATGTTATTTTTGTCCACTTATCCTTGAGAGACAAAGAGAAGTCTTTCTTCTTCATATTATGTTTGTCCATGTTCATGCATAGAGTATCTCTTTTATATTACTGGGATTTTTCTTCTTTCTTGTCTTAAGCTAAGTTGTTCTTGCCTTTACTGTTATGAGTTATGAAAAAGAGGTAAAGGTATGTAAAGATACATTGACATTCGAGTCGATTTAGGAATAAATGAGGTAATAAATACATAATAATAAATTGTTTATACCTTCGAATTGTAATATATCTATGTTTTTTCTATCGATCTTTCATTTGTATGGGTTTTATATGGCAATCTCAATGTTAGCTAGGTCTTGGGACTAATAGTGTAATAACTAGATTATTGGCTTAAATCTTCATCAGCAAATAATTGACAAATAGACCATAATTAAGGATTAAAAATATCTCCTCGATAATCTAGGATGTATTAGGATCGTCTATATAATAATAGGACAGGTAATACAATGAAAATATTCACTTTTCTTTTCTAAAATTTGTGACAAAAATAGTTCATGTGATTTTTTAGTAATGTCATTTGATTAATTAGCTCTTAATAAAATTGTCAAAAGAGTCCCATGTGAGTCTTAAAAGTGACTTAGACCAACTCGCTATAAATTAAATGCATTGGTCCATTTAACTTTAAAAAAACTTCAAAAAATTAGGTTTGATAGAAAAATTCTAAAAAAATTAAATGCTATTTTCCACTGATTCTTAAACTTTTAAATAGTCAAAAAAAATCAAATTCTTAAACAAAATATAAGTTTAGATTTTTTTTTTCTCCATCAACATTACAAAATACTAAAAAAATACCAAAACAAATTAACCATTTCACCATATTATTAGAATTATTTGTCCGTCAAAATTAAAAATATTAAAATCTTTATAAGATAATACTACTTCCCAAATAAGCTCGTGTTAGTTATCACTGTCACGTTATAAAGATTTTAAAAAAATAAAAAAAAAAAGAAAAATATAGAAAAATCACATCAAATTCATTATAAAATTACATTTCACACATAGACAAAAAAAAATCATATTATGAAAAAAGAAACTAAGTAAAAACATGAATAGATAATAGTAAACACATGATTTCCTTTATGAAAATGATGAAGGATCGTCTCGAATTTGGGGTGAAATTCATCTAGAACGAAAATGGGTATGAACCCTAGAGCGAATGGGGAAAAAATGGAAGACGTTGATTTGGGGGTTTTCGAAACGGGAGGAATTCATGTCACTTGGAGGAGGTTCCAAGATAAGTGAGGAAGATCCGTCACTCTGAATCGGAGATTCAAAGATGAGGATCGGTGGTTCTGAGGAGAACCTCGAGATTTGAGAGAAAACTCAAATTTTCATATATATCAAATCTACCTACAAATATATCTCACAAGGGCTTATATACTATGGGCTGAAACACAAAAAGGCCCAACATAACTTAAGGTCCGAAAAAAGCCCAAACAAAAACATTACAAAAAAAAGAAATATAAAAGAGTTCCTATTCTACGATCTGAAGCTAATTTGAGATCTCTTTGAAGATCCTGGACATGATTCCATCATCTGTTTTCTAATCCCTTAACGGTCCCAAACCACGCCTCCATCATTGCCTCCGGGTTAGAGAAAATTCGACCTCGAATTTTAGCGCTTCATTACTGTTATTATCAATGTGCTAAGAGATTGTCCTCCAGGATCAAAGATAAACCTGCAGAACAGGTCAAAGAGTTTAACCACAAGTATATTATTCACTGTGAAACAAAAAGGAGAACAACCCATAATAATCAGAATTGAAAACGAGTGTCCCTGAAATCCTTCAGGATTTTCATGATAGGCCAAACACACAATTAGATGATTAAAGGCAGGTTCATGTTTGGTCCATGTTGTTGCTGCCTTTTCTATCATCTTTTCCTCACCCCATTGCTTATGCCATTGTTCCTTAATGTATAAGTCTTCCCTAGGCATTAAGACAAAAAGAGATGGGTTAGTAAGTGTTCCCAATGAAAATGCAATATCATGATGTGAATGGGAACAACAATTTAACGCATTATCATCCCCTTTAAGGATCTCATCTCAACCATGCATGTCAGGGGTGTGAGGAGAGACTCCTTCTCGTGTTTTTCTCTTTGTTCGTCTTCTTCCTTTTCTCTTCGCTCTTTCTCTTCTCGCTTCTTTAGCTCTTTCTCTTGTTTGGCTTTTTCCCACATTTCCTTTAGTACTCTTTTTGCATTTTCTCTCTCCCTTTGTGCTTGTTGTCCTTGTTTGACTTCGAGCTTTTTCCTAACACTCCTTTTCACCTCTTTTAAGTATACAATGTAATCTTGGAATTCCTGAAGAGTCATGTACTTGGCGTTCCAATTAGGACATTGATAATTTTCGTGTCCATAACCTTCACACTTGGTGCACCTAATAGCACTTGTTTTGTCTGTTGGCAATGATCGTCTATCTTCATAGTTCTCCCTTCTAAGATTCCCAAGTTTGCTATTCAACCTGATAATTCTAGACACAATGAAGTTGATATCTTCTATCAAGGTCGAACATGTATGGAACATTCTAGAGTGCTCAGAATTCCTAATTCTTGCAGGGAAAGAGAGAAAACAAGAACTAACACAAAACACAGTAAGTGGTTAGCAAAAGTAATGTGGATAAAATTATCAAATGGGTCTCACCACTCCTTACGTGTTTACACTCAATTCCACTCGTGTTTCACTCTCAAAGTGTATTCACTCGCTCTCAAGTTCTTGTTCAGTTCTTCAAAGAACCTCCAATCAACCCATCAAGAATTCAACATCAAAGTGAAAGATGTAACGAATCTAAGCTCAACTCAAGAGGCCAAGAAAAGGAAAACTCCAAGACAAAACTAAGGAAATTTAAAGACAAACTAAAAAGCACCAAAATCAAGAAATGGCTAAGCCAAAGGGAGGAAAATATGTGACAAAACTAGGACTGTGACAACGAGAAAAACACTTTAAAAGACAAGAGTAATATAAACAATGTATTTAGAATTACTCGTGGAAATGTGAAACAAAGTGCTCAAGCTAAAATGTGATGATCCATTCAAACTCCCACAAACAATATTTTCAACAATTTAGCTTAAGGTACACTGTCCCACAACACAAGAAACAAAGGAAAAGCAAACTCAAAGGAATATGATAGACAAAAGACTCAAGCAAAGCAAAGGTGAACAAATAATGACTCTAAATGGTAAGAACTAAGCAAAGTAGAATGCAAGAAGGCACTAGAAATTGAACCAGAAAAAGTGACAAAGCACTACAATATGCACCGAGGAAGTTGTTGCCAAATGGATAGATGAGAGTGGTTGTTGCTCGGTATAGGCCAAAACATTTGCAGCCAAGTCCATAAGTCAAAGGGTGGGTTGTTGTGATAATTAAAGGCACCACTCCAAAAGGAGGGAAGAGCAAATTGCTACTGTCCCCACTGGACCAATTAAAACCGAGATCTGTTGCTTCCAAGCACTAGTCTAGAACTTTGCACCACCTAGGGAAAACTTCAAACAACTTAAAGATTGGAATTTTCTTCTATATTTTGGTATATCATGAGTTTTCCAATTGATCATCTACTGAAACAAATTCATTGCACCGCTTCAACACTAGTCGCATCAAAACTAATCATGAAAGTTGCAGCTCACAATTTCCTAACTCCCCTTGTTCCACAACTGATTAATGCACCGCTTGGAATAAATAGGTGTTGCTGCCAAAAAATCCTGTAGCAAAATTTTAACTGCACTGAATGGACTAAGCAAGCTATTGTCTAGCATAAATCACAAAACTTTGTTGCACACTCACGGCTGGACTTGTTGTTTCACCAATTACATCAAAAACAACCGATGGAAAGATGGTTGCAGTAAGTTCCACTCAATACGCACTCCATCAGGTTCTATGTAGGGGGCCTCTGCTAGAGATAGTTAATGGACTGCAAGGTTCACAATTGATTGGCTGCCATTTGCTTAAAACACATTCAATTGCTCCAAAACGGGTCAATCTTCCCACCACATTAAAATGCTATGCCGCTTAAGCGAGGGATGGAGACTGTTGGATTGTCTCTGCTTGCACCAAAAAGAAATTTCACACCACATGTTATTCCATATTTTATGTGATAGTTAGCACCGCTTGAGAAAAAAAATTCTTGTTGTTCCAGCTGCACCGTCGTTTGGCTATCTTAAGTGGTCCCTCCTTTAACATTACTCACCAATCTGGTATGAAGTGTAGCTGTAATAATCCAAACCGCTCCAAGAATCAAGAAATAAAAGGTTGCAACCAATAAAGCCTTGCTGACTTTGCTGCCACAAAGTGGTTCTCGTTGCTGCTATTTAGATGATGGGGCCACTCACGAGACAACAAGACCATTGCACCGCTTAGATGAACTAGTTCTAGCCGCAACACATGCTTGCAACATGTTCTCAATTGCCACATCCACCTTGAATATGCACCGCTTTGTATTGAGTGAACCAACTTCTTAATTCCATGTTCTGTAACCTTCCACAAAGTGGCATAACCACCTGGCTGCAATACTAAAAATTGGTTTCAATTCCGCTTCACACAGCATTTCTAATCTTGAAGTTTTTTTACTTGTTTGGCCAACGATTAAGGCATGTGCAGCAGAATTGTGAACTAGATAAGGATGTCAACTCTGCACCGCTTAGTCTAGGAGAGTTGTTGATCTCACTTCAAAGAGGCTGTTAATACTGCATCAATAGTGCACTGCTTGAATTTTATAGTTTTGATTGCACAAAAATTTCCTGATCACGTTTTTCCTGCACACCATTAGGCACCTCTTCAAACAAAAATTGTAGGAGTGGGACAACGTTGGAAGGGACAATTGCTGGTTCAAAGAAAGTTTGTCACAATGCCAATTGCAGCACCACGTTGTTGCCACACAAAGCATTAGGTAGATGCTGCTAGAGTGTCGATGCCATGCTGCCACAACAAGACTCTTTTTTTTTCTTAAACAAACTTTAGTCGAACAATATCACAAACACCTGGTATGCATTGGTTCAAACACGAACTAACTAGACCAAATTGATCGCAAACCAACTTTAGATGAGCTACTAACATTCCTGCTTATGGAGAGACCGAACCACTTGAATCAACCTACTATAGTGGGTTGCATTTGCAATCAAAAAATTCATCGATGAATCAACACACTAACAAGTCACAGATTAGATTCCATTAAGTTCACTTTGAAGAGCACCGATTATAAGAAAGAGAACAATACAGCACACCCCAAGACGCGCAACAAATGGAATAACGAAAATCTGAAACGACGCAAATCAACCGAGCTCTGATTACCAGATGATAAAGGATCGTCTCGAATTTGAGGTGAAATTCATCTAGAACGAAAATGGGTATGAACCCTAGAGCGAATGGGGGAAAATGGAAGACGTCGATTTGGGGGTTTTCGAAACGAGAGGAATTCACGTCACTTAGAGGAGGTTCCAAGATAAGTGAGGAAGATCCGCCACTCTGAATCGAAGATTCAAAGATAAGGATCGGTGGTTCTGAGGAGAACCTCGAGACTTGAGAGAAAACTCAAATTTTCATATAACTCAAATCTGTCTACAAATGTATCTCACAAGGGCTTATATACTATGGGCCGAAACACAAAAAGGCCCAATATAACTTAAGGTCTGAAAAAAGCCCAAACAAAAACATTACAAAAAAAAGAAATATAAAAGAGTTCCTATTCTATGATCTGAAGCTAATTTGAGATCTCTTTGAAGATCCTGGTCATGATTCCATCATCTGTTTTCTAATCCCTTGACGGTCCCAAACCATGCCTCCATCAAAAAATCATTATATACTTTAAACTCCATATACCAAGAAAAGACATTTCTCAACATATTAAAAATTTTATTATTAGTCAATCCTTTCACATTTCAAAGAAAAAAAAAACTTTAATTCTTAAACATCTTTGCTTTGGAGGATTTAATATTAACTTTTTTTGGCATACACCCTATCAAGTTTCCTTGTAGTTTGAACCGACTCATCATCCTCTTTAGTATTAGAATATTCCCTCCCATCAAGCATATTAAAGAACTTAGAAGCTATTTTTAATTCTTTCGCAAAATGAGTTTTCTTAGACATCAAAGAATATGATCTGCCTCTGAATTACTGAGTTGAATCTAATTGTTGTAAACCCTAGAATATATTAACAATGAGAGTGACATTCTTCAAAGAAGGCATACTAGTCAAGGAACCAGATTCCACTAACATACCACCATCTAGATTCTTGAAGAGAAAAGATCAATTGACAACACAAATATTATCATGATTAGTCATCATTGGCTTGGGTTGTGACTCAGCAATAGGTCGTACCACAATAGGTTGCACCATAAAAGAATGAACCACAAACTCCACCACAGATTCCACTACAAATTCCACCACAGGCTCCACCATAGGCTCCATCATAAACACCTTTAGAAGCACTACCATTTGAGTTAAAGAGGCCTTAGTCCCATCCTGTGCACCAACCACCTTAGGACAATAATGTTGATGTATCTTTGCACCAATTGTTTTCTCTCCACCAGAAATAACATTGGCATCTTGTTGTAACCGCCTACAATTAGATAAATCATAACCGATCATTTTACAATTTGAACAAAATAGAGGCAATTTATCATACTTCACATTAGCAATAAACACAAATTTGAGTCTTTCCACCAAACTTTGATTAGGCAAATCAAATAAAAAATCAACATCAACCAAGACACGTTCAAAGAAACCTCAAGACTTACTCTTGGTATAATCATCTAATCATAAAGGTGTGTTAATTCCACACCTTATAGAGAAAATTTCTTTCAACTGTCAATACTCCAAAGGAAGACCATGATTGCAAACTCAACATTGAGTTTTCATAATTTTCATGGAAGCCCAAAAATAATATTTTATCGAAGAATAAACACGAATAATATTAGGAGATAAAATCCAAGTTCCAATAGTCACAACCCTTAGCATTCTTCTAAAGAAGAAGAAACAAATTCATAAAACTTTTTGTCAAAGTGAAATTGTCTTCCATCGACCCAAATGTTTCCAAGCCACATCAAAGTTCTTACAAAGGTCTAAATGTGTAAGCAAATTATTCCTTTTGTTACAAAATACGTCCATGCAAATGATTTTTACACTCCTCAAGACCAACAAGATAAACTTTCTTAGAAATCCACACAAAAATCATATCTCCTTTTATATAAGAAGAAAGTAATTAGGACACAATATTATCACACACATAATTAAGGATTTAGACAATTGTATATTTTGGTGCTCACAAATTTGAAAAAAATTAAAAAAAAATGATTTTCAGATCTAGATCCTTTAAACAATCCAACAAAATATGAAATCTTAAAGAATAAGTCATACCTATACCTCGTCGAGAGACAGTCATCCCTCAAACCAGCTATCCACACTGTCAAATCTTCAACTTTAATCCAGCAAAATAAACTACACAACTCAAAGCCGCCACTAAATAATCAAGTACTACTTCATCACTTCTTAGTATCTACTTTATCTTCCTATGTAATAGAATGAATTATAAAACAGTTAACTAACAACAAAAATTTAAAACTAATTGTTTAATTGTTTATGGTAAGGACTAAATGCTCAATTGTGTTGTGACCACTACAATATTTGAAGAAAAAATGTAACAAAAGACAAAAGCTCATAAAAAACTGGACTCTGCATAGGAACCAAATCAACTTGTAAGTTTTGATCCACTTTGAGAATTCTGGTTCTCATACTAAGATTTTATATATAATTATCTTTAATATATACTAAAATTTAAGATTTTAGTATAATAAGAACTTTTTTTTTTTCAGTAAACTCCATCACATCTCTTTATTATCATGGTTAAACTCATATACATTTTATTTCCTCAACTAGACTTATATGCATTTCATTTCCTCAACTAGACCTTTTATATATTGATACATTTTAGTTTTCTGATTTATGAAAAAAAAATTATATTTGAAAAAAATATAAAATAATATTTAAAATTATAGAAATATAGATTTTTTTTAGAAAAAAAATATAAAATATAAAAATTATCAAATTTTTTAATTGAAATTTTTAAAATTTAAATAGAAAAAGTATTAATATTTATTAAATACTTAGAAAAAAATTTAAAAATATAGAAAACATAGAACTTTTAATTGAAATTCATTAAATTTTGAAAATAGAAAAAGTATCGAAATTTATTAAAGAAATTTTATTTTAGAAGAAATATAAAATAGAAATTTAAAGATATTGCAATTTAAGATATTTAAAATAAATTTGATTATTTTTATTATATTTAAATATGTAAATGTAAAGAAGTATTTTAAGGAATTAGTGTTTTATATTTAATTATTTAAATGTGAAGATGTTTTTTCTTTGAATTTTTTTTTAACCGGAGTTTTTTCCTAACGTACAACATTATGCAAAGTATTTTTTTTTTTCAAGGGATAACATTACTTTGTTTCTATGTCAGAATTTTTCTTTGAAGCAAAATTCTTACCTTTAATATGGTCATTCATTTTAAAAAGAAAAAAAAGAAAAAAAAACTATTCAAAATTTGATTTTCATGGAACTAAATTCTGAATTGAATTTTTAAATATTTTTTTGTTATTCAAATTATTTATAAAAAAAAGGTAAAACAAATTTTACAATATTCAAACTTCTTAAAATTAAAAAAAAAATAAGAATTACATACAAAAGCTCCAACTTCTATTTTTAATTTTTTTTTTAAATAAAATTTTTTTAATAAATTTTAATAAAAATTGATATTTTGTTATATTTTTAAATTTCTATTTTTTTCTAATTAAATTTTCTTCTAAACAAAATTTCTATAATTTTAACTTTTTAATATTCATTTTAATATTTTTTAGAATTAAAAAAATACAAAAAATTGTGTCAACAATAAAAAAAAAGTCTACTTAAGAAAATAAAATGCATGAATCTAGTAGTAATAATAAATATGTGAAAGAGTCTACTAAAAAAACATCTTTTTTTTTTCTTAACCAGACTCCACATAAACCATAAGGAACCAAATCATCATGTAAGTTTTGATCCACTTTGAGAATTCTAGTTCTCATACTAAGATTTTATATATAATTACCTTTAAATTTGTTGAAAAGTGTGAGAAAATATTGAAAAGAAATGAGTTAGGAAAATTGAAAGAATCTATGGAAGTTCACAAATCAAATTTGAAAATACTTAATCAATTATGATATATCTTGAACGAACAGCAATGATCATTTTGGCAATTACTTAGTATGGTTAAGAAATGGATCTTTGGTATGTATTTTGTTTCAAGGTGCGGTATTTTTTTTTTTTTTTTTATTAAAGCAAGTGTACATTAGTGAAGAATTTCTCAAAAATATTTTTTTTGTACTTTTTATAAAATACAGTTGTTTATAAATAATATTTTAATTTGGAGAACAATTAAGTGCAGATAATCAGATTTTAAAAAGTTGAATTGCTTCGTTTGTTTACTATTGAAAAGAAATTATATATAAATTATTTAAATAGTATGGAATATTTTAGCACCACTTAAATTATAATATACGATAAGATATTCAAATCTTACTACTATCACTTTAGCTTTAGCGAATTTAATGATGAAGATTGTAGATTAAAAAAAATGACAGTGAGACATTGGTTATAATGTGCTATCAAGAAGGTTAACAACACATCATAACAAAAGAAATTATATTAGAATATTACGTTAAATTTGTAAGTTAGGCATGAATGTTAATAGGGAAATAATTACTCATTATTACATTCATTTTCTACAATTAGTACTTATGCCCACACCAATAATACCACTTGTGGAAAATAGGTATTTACTAAGGAGTTGTTTTATAAATATTTTCTTATCACGAGAAATATTACAATATGTGATTTTTTTTTTCACAATTTGAACTATTTTATATTATAATTTGATCTTTATTAAGAAACATTAACATCAGGAAAAGTATTTTCTTTCCGACTAACTTTTTATTTTTAAACAGTAAATGTTAACATTTTGAAGAACGGCATTATTTTGTTTTTCTAATCTGTATATCTTCCCGGAAGATTATATGCTCAATAAATTAAATTTTAAATTTTAATTTTCGGTTCATTATAACAAATAAAAATTATGCTTTTGACAAAGATAAAATCAAATGCGGTAATTAATGAAAAAGGTAAAGTCAAATTGAAAAGACAAACTTATTATAAGACAAATTTATCATTTGATAAAAGTCCCCACTTCAATTAATTTACAAAAATGAAATCAGAAGTCAATGAACTTTCAAATTATGCATGTTGTTTAATGTCTAAAAGGTTACATAAATATTTCCAAAGAGAAACTTTGTATTACAAGTTCAAGTGTTCAATTGATGAAAACCCAATCAAAACCAAATACTTTCGTTCTACATTAATGACTGTTAAAAGCTAACCTCTGCAAAACATATATTCATTATATGCTACCTACAACTACTCGTATTAGTCCATCCTTGGAGTTAAATAATAATATATAAAAGGTTAAATATGATTTTAATTTTTCAATTTTATTGTAAAATTAAAATTTATTTTTATCTTGATATATTTTAGTCCCAAATTTTAAAAATAAATAAATATAATTTTTTAACTCAATTACGTTAAATTTTTTTTAGGTGTCAAACACGTTTTCCAACTGATATTAAAGAAAGAACGTGTTAAACAATATAAATAACTCAAATCTAATGTATATTTTCTTATATCTAAGCTAATCTATAAATCCGGATATTAAATCTATATTCACTATCTAACAACCCATGTTTTTAAATATTCTATAGCCACGACCCCTCAAACATTTTTTTTTTAAATTATATGTATTTTGAAAATTTACAATTATATGTATCTTTTTAAATTAGGTATAGTATATTGAAAATTAATGAAAATTAAATTAAGTATTTTTTATTTCTTTTATAAAGTACAATATTTAATGTTAATAAATAATAGAATATAAAATCAACTATAATAAAAAAAATTATTAAGATTTTTTTATTTTCTCTTCCATTGTCTTTTTTAGTTTCTCACATATTGTACTATTCTTTCATGCTTACTTGTTTTCTTTTATTATTGAAGAAAAAAAAAAAGTTAGACACACGCATTATTTATGCTCTCATTTTTCATATCTTCTTTTCATTCTTAAAGGAAAAAAAAAAGTAACTTCTCTTATTTCCATTAATAAGAAAATATTTATTTAATATTTAGCACTATTTTTTATCTCACGACCCTTTTGTATATTCATTTTTTTATAAATATAGAATAAAAAGTAATGCATTATATGATTTTTCATATCTAACTTTTAATTGCGACTTGATTATCATAGTTTTGTCTTAGTATTATGTCTCTCGAGTTTTGATCATGATAAATTATTTTTTAATCTAAATCTTCTTTTTTAAATACGTATATTAATGAAAAACGAAAGAATAAATTAATTTTTTTAAAGTAATAAAAGAGAAACTATTAGTGAAAATAAAAATAATACAATATGGTTTCTCATTCTATAACAATGAAATGAAAGCTTGTGAAGACTTTTGAATCAATTTATGCACATTAATAAAATGAAAGACGGATATTTTATAGATAATATGGTTATTTACATTGAAAAAAAAATTCAAAAATTTAGTTATGATTCAATTATTGATGACTTCAAAAATATGAAAAAAATGATGAACAATCCCTTATATATGTGTAATTTTTTTTATACTTCTAGTTATACTAAATTATGTATTTATTTTTATTGAATTAGTGACAATAATTAAATATATAAATTTTTACTTTCTTATTCTGACTTTCCAAAAAAATTGGTCAAGATCTGTCACTACTAATAATAATTTTAAATAATATTATAACGTCTTACTAACATCATTAATAATAATTAAACTGAATTTTATTACAGTTCTTAAACTAGGGAACATTTTATCTTAAAATATGATCAACATAACTCATAATACTCCAAAATATGAGCTAAGATCTTAATATTAAGGCTAAAACATATCACAAAACATATTCTTATACTACTCCTTTAATGATCAATTTCAACTCCAATGCTACTATTATCATCATCATCTCCTATCTCCTCTACCGTATTTAAAATATGAGCATCGCAACAAAAGAAAGAAATAAAAGACACACAAAAATTACATGGGTAAGCTAATTATCATAACATAAACTACAATTTGAAGATTCTATAATTTTCACAAAAGTTGTCAAAACAACTCCTTGAGATGTATTAAATAAAAATCAGTTAGCTAGGTCAAACCATTAAGCTAAAGAGTAAAATCTAAACTCAATCTCTCAGAAAACTGGTGTATTGAATAGACTCGTGAAGTCTCTTTCGACTCTCACCACCTAGTTTTCTTCTGTGTGAGTTGGACACTAGTAGAATTAGGATAGTCTCATGTAAAAAATCTTATTCAATACACTTTTAATCATCTTAGATTAACATTTTTTCTTGGAAATAACTAATTTGACTACATTATAACACTAATTTTCACAAACATTCATACATTAACCAACATCACTCAATATAAACATCATTTCACTTGGTGATATAAAAAGAAGAACTATATAATAATTTATAAATCATATCTAGAAATAAATTATTTCACAAAACTATCGTTCAATGCCGCTTACCCACCACCCAATGCCATATTGCAATGTCTGACGATGCTTATAGGACACTCATAGGTAATGCAACAAGAAATGAATTTATTGTACTTTAAGTGTTTTTAACTAATTTTTGATATTTCTCACCTTCTCCTAACCCTTACAAAAGTTCTACATAATTCATAATACAACATTTTTCATCAATCAAATAAATTCAATAAACTAGCCAAACTATACTTGAATTTTCTTCTATGTTCATAACCTCTTTAAACTATAACCTTCAAGAAATAAAATGGTTATAATCATAAGTACAAAGGCACCAATTTAACCAAATACAAGGTAATCACATTCACACTAACTTCAGAAAATTATCAGCATCAATCACAATTTAAGTTATCTATTCAAACAATTTCAACCACAGTTCAAAGCTTCATCGCCCATACCAAAATTTACTTTCCCACAAAATTTCTTAACTTCCTTTGTACTAAAAATAATACAACTATCAACATCAATTCACACATCTCGTAAGAAACTCTCATATCTCTTCAAACATCCAACTAAAATTTCAATCACAGTTTTCATCTTCAATCAGAATACGTTAAATTTATAAGAAGATTAGTTTTCCTTACCTTAAGGTAGATTCCTAATACTGCTATTTTTCTATACAACTTCAAAGTTAATATATATATATATATATGTATATATATGTATATGTATATATATATATATATGTACATGTATGTGTATATATATATATATATGTACATATATATACACATACATGTATATATATATATATATATACACACACCTGTGATGCTCCGACACGGTGCTTGGATGAAGCTTCCCACTCCCGAAGCGGACACAGACACGGAGGCGGCGGACACTTGCACGACGCGGTATCGGGAGCTTTTCCACGGATCAGACGCGGCCAACTCTGCAACATGTGCGAGAGGACACCTCCATCTTTTTGGACACGCAATTGTGATACAAAATTTAGAGGATTTGTCGTGTATCCGAGCGAGAGCAAAAATGCGTCTATTCACGTTTTGGCAATCTCTTTCTCAAATATTGGATTTGATTGGAATTATTGGTATTTTTGCTTACTATTTTTTAGAGAATAAAGGGAAACCTAAAAAATTTAAAATAAAAAAAAAGAAATAAAAGAATAAAAAATATCTTGAAGTCTCAAGTCTCTTCTTCGTTCTTAAGTCTCAACTATTTTTACAAACTTTCAAAATTGTTTATTTTAAGATTAATCATTAATAAAAATAATTAAAAAAATATTGGTCTTATAAACTCGATAGTAAGTCTTTTTTTTTTCTGAATAGGGATGTCAACGGGGCGGGTATGGTACGGGTAGTAGCTCTTCCGTACCCTACCCGCTGGATAAATATTCGTCTCTTACCCGTACCCATATCTGTCGAGTATCTGTTATGCGGGTACCCGCCTATTTTTTTCATATCCGTGGGTATCCACGGGTACCCACGGTTATTTAGAAAAATATTTAAAAAAACAAATATTTAACCATAATTAATGTTTGGATCAACAAGCTCACTTTCTCCGATTGATTCCTGAAAAACAAATAAATAAAAAAGCACTAACAATTTATATTATAATTTATTTTTGAATGAAATATTAAAGAAATTACTAACTTCATCAATGTCCACATCTTGCAACATTGTATAAAGTTTCATGTTGTCCAATTTTAATCTAGAAGAGCCTGAAAACATAAGAAGTTTATTA
>Ga0214544_1003805_pt1 | contig 30771 bp, 7 predicted proteins | sample CNSS3metaG_FD_160074 | JGI IMG/M metagenome (GOLD analysis project Ga0214544, IMG submission 160074) | Root nodule microbial communities from cowpea collected in UCLA plant growth center, Los Angeles, California, USA - CNSS3 | ecosystem: Host-associated > Plants > Roots > Nodule | place: USA...
CATATATATATATATGTATATATATATATATATATATATATATATATATATATATATATATTTATATATATTGTAAATTGGACTTATCTCTAGTCGCTGTAGAACTTCCAACAAATTATAAGTTGATAATAAATTATCAAAGATAAAAGAGTCTTTTGGTTTTAATATGTAGGTTAAAGAGTAATGTAATAGACCCCATTATAGATGATCTTGCATCAGATGCCCCTAGTAGATGATCCTTCACTAAATAAGGAGGAAATAAATGCAAAAAGTCACTCACCAGAAGGATCAAATGCTCATATTAAAGAAAAGGAACCTTCTTTAGACATAAAGAAGTATCATCCAACCAAAGACATCTTAGGCGATCCCAAGCAAGGAATCACAACAAGATCAAAGCTCAAAGATCATGAAAAAAATGATATCTCAAATTAAGCCAAAAAATATGGATGAAGCCTTAGAAGATAGATGTTAGTTAATGCAATGAAAGAGGAGTTGTACCAATTTGAAAGGAATGACATATGGACATTGGTGAGTCCTCCCTAAAGTAAAAGTATTATTGGAGCAAAATGAGATATAGAAATAAAGTTGTGAGAAACAAAGCTAGAGTAGTAAGTAAAGGTTACTCTCAACATGAAGTATTTACTATCCTGAAACTTATGCTTCTGTTGCTAGATTAGAAGCTATTCACATATTATTTTCATTTTTTGTATATAATTACATAAAATTATATCAAATGGACATAAAAAGTGTATTCTTGAATAGATTTTTCAAGGAAGAAGTATATGTAGAACAACCCCTTGGTTTTTAGGATACAAAACATCCAAATCATGTGTGTATAAGCTCAATAAGGCTATAGATTGGTTTGAAACAAGCTCATAGAGCTTGGTATGAGAGATTGAGTAATTTTCTAACTAAGAATGAATTTACTAGAGGTCACATAGACACCAAATTATTTAGGAAAAATTACTTTGATGAATTCATACTCATACAAATATGTGTAAATGACATCATTTTTTGTTCTACCAATGAGTCACTATGTGAAGAATTTTCAAAGTAATGAAAAGTGAGCTCGAGATGAGTATGAAGGGAAAGTTAAAGTTTTCGTTGGTTTTCAAATAAAGCAAGCTAAAAGTCATATATACATTCATCTGACCAAGTGATACATTCCTATCCATGAAAGAGTACGATCGTTTATGAATTTGAATCATCAAGAGGCACAACAAAAATAAATTAGAGAAGAACGCAAAATAAGACATGGATGAAAGACACCACAATCTAGCAAATTGAGAAGTCAAGTGAAGATTCGCCATAAAGGTGTTAATCTTTGATAAGAATCAGAGTTCTAATCCAATAACCAAGAGAATCCTCTCTAAAATAATGCAAACGTATATAATATGACTCAAAAGTGTTTACATTAGTTTTTGGTACCTCTATTTATAAGCACATAAGTTTAAGAAAACCTAGAAACTCTAAAAGAAAGCCTAAGCCCAAAAACATAAAAGCATAAACTATTTTCTAGAAGAAAGTCCAAAACCCAAAAACATATAATTTAATTTTTCTAATAACTATTTTTCAAATGTGCTCATGATATTCATGTTCTTTAAGTTTCCTACTTCATGGAAGATTATAAGATTTAAAGAGACGTGTTTTGATCTTTGACCTGGTCATAAATATTTTAAATTGCAAATGTTCTTCCTCAAGTTCTTCTTATATATGTTTAGGAGATAATCCTCTATCACACCCTCCTTCTTAAAGAGAATTTGTCCTCAAATTTGTACCACTTAGTGCTTTGGAGATAGTCGTCTATCATAGCCTCCTTCTTAAAGAGAATTTTTCGTCAAATTCGTATCACTTGAAGATTCCTTATCCTAAAATATGTTAGAGAACTCCTTAAGAAGTTTGACTTGGAAGATGTAAAGGAGATGAAAACTCCAATGCATTCTAATACATCCTTAGGATTAGAAAAGGGTACAAATATAGACCACACTAAATATACTTAGATGATTGGTTCATTGTCATATTTTACTACATCTAGACTTGATATAATGTTTAGTGTTTGTTTGTATGCTCGTTTTCAGTTAGACCCAAGAGAAGCATATTTAAGTGTTGTCAAAAGAATAATTAGATATCTCAAAAGCACTGTTAATCTTGGTCTTTAATACAAAGAGAGAGAAATTTATACATTGCAAGTAAAACAAAAAAGCACTAGTGGAGGATGTCAATTCATTGGTGGAAATTTACGCTTTATAAAATATCATCTAGAGTACTACAATATAAATGAGAGTAACATTGATGTATTTTGTGATGATAATGCTGCTACAAATTTAACTAAGAATCTTGCATTCTAGGGTAAAACACTTTGAAATTAAACATCGTTTAATTAGGGGTTATGTTTGGAAGGATTATTGACCTAAGGTTTATCTAAATAGATGATTAGTTAGCAAATTTATTTATAAAACCTTTGTTGAAGAGCGATCTAATCATCAAAGAACCCTCTTAGAGATGACTCCTATGAATGAATGAATGAATGAGTAATACAATGTCATAAACAATAGCAAAATTCTAGCATGTTAGACGCATTTTAGTGCATTAGACGCATTTAACATGGTAGCCTCATATTAGTCTGTTAGACACATTTATCCTATCAAATGCATTTGTTATGTTAGAATAACACAAATGCATTAGACTCATTTAGGTATTAGACACATATAAGTTGCATTAGATGCTCACGTGCACAAATATATGTTCATTTAAATGGAATTCTCATAACTTGATGCATTGTACTAAGATAAAATGCATAATTGATTGTAACTGATATCGAATATTTTGATTTGATTTCGAAAATTCTTATACCATATTTCCTAATTTTTTGAAAATCAAGTGTGAAAATATATTTAACTTCAAACAATTGAGAAAATCTCTAGATTTGAAAGGTTCTATTTTTAAAATAAGGTTTAATTATGCCTTTGGTCCCCATTTTGGAGTCAAAATCTTAAAATGGTACCCAAATTTTTAAAAGTCTCAAATTGGTCCCCTTTTTTGTTAAAACGTCTCAAGTTTGCCCTTTCTGTTAAGTCAAGGTTGACGCCGTTAGAGGGAGTATCACGTGTTAGTTCCTTGACTTAACAGAAAGGGTAAACTTGAGACGTTTTAACAAAAAAGGGAACCAATTTGAGACTTTTAAAAATTTGGGTACCATTTTGAGATTTTGACTCCAAAATGGGAACCAAAGGCATAATTAAACCTTAAAATAATTTTAATTATTTTCCATTTTTCAAAGATTTGAAAATTGAGTGTTGTAAATATAAAATTTTTCTTAAAATGTCAGAGTTATATCATATGTATAGTTTGACCCATGCCTATATATACTCCAATCATTTGTTCATACATAATCACACCTCCCCTTTTCTTAAGATAGAATCTTCTAGCATCAATGAGTTCAAAGAAAAAGATTTTTCTCTCTCATAAGAGAAAACCTCTTGAAACCTATACTTATGACAAGCCTAATTTACCTCAAAAGCATGTGGTGTTTGCTTGAGTTTTTCAACCCACCAATAATGGTAGGTGCGCCTCCGATAGACTCACCACTATTGCTAGAATCATATTTATCTTAAAAAATATTTTTGAAATGACCTTAGTCTAGGAAAGAAAATATCTTATCCAAGTACTAAACCCATATGAAGCTAGATGATGAATTCATATTTATGCCTTCATTTGGTATTTAATATTGGATATTTAATTGAATTTTGTTCTTAAAACATTGATTTAATTGAGATTTCTTATAATGGGGTTTATTGAGCATGAGATAAAAAAAGATGTTAAAAATAGCATTTTAGTTACATAAATGTTCTTTGGATATTTTGAGGTGTGTTAGTGCAGTTGTAGCTAAGTTGAGATTATGGAGGTGGAGAAATAAATTGCTTAAAGCTTCATGACACCTTAAAGATAAATCCAAGAATAGGAAATTACCAAATCACAAAAATCCAAGCTAAGCATTGCATGAAGACAACAAAAAAAGCTTGAAAAAGCAAAGAAGTTTGGCTAAGCCAAAAAGAGGGAACAGGCAACAAAAATTGAACCTTGCGGTTTTCTCTATCTTTTTCTGGAAGAAAGGCTTTGATAATTCATAAATATTTATGATAAAAGATAATTTAGGAAAATATATCTTTAGATATTTTATTTGATATTTTAAATAACTATCTTATTTAATTATATCATAAAATATCAAAAGATAATAACTACCAAATCTTTTTAAATATGGCAAGATTTTCTTGAATTTTTTAGATGTCCATAACAAAATAATATATCTTGAAGATATTAGATTATGTAGAAGATAATTGAAGGAGAGTATAAGAGGGACAAAATTGAAAATTGGACAGAAATTAAGTTGTTGAAATATTTAACTAAAGATTTTTGACTAATTATCTTTGATATATCTCAAATTATCAACAAAGGAAACTTTCCAAATATTTTAGAAACTGATAATAATTTGAGAGATATTATATCAAAAGATAAAAGATTTTAGCAACAAAAAATATAAGATTCAAGTCCAATAAATGCCTATATAAAGAGACCCAAGGGAGTAGAAGAAGAAAAGCTCGGCACTTCAAAATTTAGGAACCCTTAGGGGGACCTAATTTCTTTCTCTCTCTTTTCTTCTTCTATTTTCATTTTATTTTGTATTTCATGGAGTGCTAAACTTCTTGGGTTGATTCCATTATAATTTCATTATGGATTCTGAGGTTAGAATGAGATAATTTCTTTGTTCTTTTTTTATTGTTGAGGTTTTAATTTATCTATGTCTTTTATCTTTGAAACACGTGAAAAGTAACGGTTTTAACATCATAGCTAATTAGTGAGATGTTTTAATCTATATGCATATCAATCATATGAGTTCAATGGTTTTTAATTTTAATTGAGAATTTACTTTGATTAAATTTATAAACTTTCATGTGATTGAATGGGTTTTGTTGGCTAATTTCTTAACAATATTGATGATAACCACACAAGGCACAATCAAACCTATATACTTATTCCACATGCCCCCACAATCCCATTACATTTAAAGTATGATTATCATGTTCCCATACTTGCCCAAAACCCATCATGATCATGCAACACTCAGTCATAGTGATATCATCAATAATGGCCTTTTTCACACACTTATAACATCATACATTCAACCTAACATATATAGATTTATATTTTCAACATGGCTTAATAAGTACTACCAAAATTATACTCATCAATCACACCCATATATATATATATATATATACACGCTTAGAGAATTCAAACCAACAATCACAAGTAACATATAACTCGAGCTACAGACCTCTAGTTCAAATCTCCACAGTTCAAAGTAAAGAACAACATGTTATAGATCACCTGTAAAATTCCACCTAAATCAGATAGTTAACGAATCGGGAAACACAATTTTATGAAAACTACGCATGATAGAAAAATCGATAGCACCTAGCACCCAAAAGTCAGAAATCTAGCGTCTGGCGGTATAAAACCAGCGCCCGGCGGTTCCTGTTGTGCGAAAAATCCAAAAAACAACACTTTTCATGAAAAATACCTATTCTATGCATCCCAAGCATCCAAAAACGTGATCCACTCATGCAATTGCTCGAAACTTCGATCAATCATGTGTCCAACATTCATACACACTCAATTGGGTTACATTCATACAATTTTAATTCCAACCTTGGCACCAAACATCATACTCATATCCCACAAATCCTTTTTCAACTTTTATGCCTCTATCCCAATCATCACAAAATTAATATATCTTCAAAGAAAAAGCATGATAATTCAATTTCTATTAACCTGTATACAAAATTAAGAGATTATCAAACACCCAGAGTATTCCTCATATCACGGGACTAAAAAAAGGTAACCAACATGACTTTCGTTCTTGTCGCCTAGCGGAACTATCATTACCGCCAGGCGGTTCATACCCCCATTAGAAATTAGGTTCAAATCTCATGCGTCGCTTCACGGATCTTCAATGCCGCCAGGCGGTTTCTAGAAAATTCCAGAAATGTGAAGAAATCTAGAATGAAAAACTAAAAGAGCAATCATACATCATACAATTCATGAAATTACGATAAATACAATCAAGCATTAGTTCAGCTCCTCTAACTTGGTATCCTTGCTCCAAAAGCCCTTTTAGAATTTCCTTCATGATCCAAAATGGTTCCAACCCTTGCCTCTAACACTAGAAAACTCCCAACTCTCTTTTATTCAATTTTGGGGTCTGAAACACTCTCCTAACCTGGCCACACGAAATACCCTCACTAATACTCTTATATCCCTTCCTTAATTAAATTCTTAACTTGAGAATTTTACCAAATTAATACCTCTCAACATCACTCCACACGCTCAACCACTTGAGCTACCATTGCTCCTTTTCATAACTTTCTACATTAATTACTATAAAGATTCCTTTAAATTCATTTATGTTAAATAAATATTTATTTGTTTATTTAATTTTTCCAAGTCTTACATCAAGGATAGGCAATACAAAACTACATGTTAACTAACCGAGATTTAAAAGAAATGAAAAATACCAGCAGGATGAGAGATAAAAAATGGAAGAGGAATCAAAGAAAACCAAACCACAACATATTGGAGGAAGAAAACGAACCAACTAGCTTACGCTCAAGTGGTAGAAAATGCCTATAAAACTGCTATAGGGGGCTAGAGGAGAATCATCTTAGAGGCAAAGGAATATGAAATAATGTGGCTAAACGAAAGTTTCATAGGTAGATAAGTAGAGTTTACTGATATGGAAATGATTAAAGAAGAGTTCATCAAGGTAGGTATGTGATTTATAAGCTTAAGATATCAATGGGACAAAAATGGCAAAGTCAGCAGCAGGTCAAAATGAGGCATAACTGAAGTTATATTTTATCACAAATAAGGAAATTAATCATGTGCACCACACTAAGCTCATAATGGATCTACCAAAAGTGAGTGAGTCAATCTTGGAAAAGTTACGGGATTGGGCTGGCAACAAAATTGACCATATATGACAAAATTGGGCTCATCAACAAACTGATAAGTGTTTAGTATTAGTAAATTCAATGTAAAAATCACTAAAACTACCCATTTTGCATTAAAATATAGAATGAGGAAAGAAGTAGTAAAAAGTAGAATTTAATATATTTGTGTTGTTTTTCCATGTAAAATGAAGGAAATTGTGCTGAGTGCCATAAAGGCGGTTCAAGAAACCCTCATGAGAAGGACAAATCTAGAATAGCCCGAGCCCAAAATGCGCAGCTTAAGCCGTAATAAAGGTGGTTTAGAAAGATCTAGAATGACACCACTATGGCTCAAGAGCCAAAGTTGGAGTTGAACCTGAACAGTATTTCTTTTATAAAAGTAGCACATGCTTTTGGTATTTGTATGCTGGTTTTGGGAACTTACATAATAGTTCAGTTTTAGGATCTTAGACACTTATTGTAATATCCTTATAAGAGAATCGTGGGAGGAAGGAAGCAACTCCTTATGCTTATTATAAACGTCATTATGAGCAGCTGACTTCTTCCTAGTTGGGATTGGACGTAAGTTTTTTAAACTTTTTATGCTACACTTGATTACGTGTTAGTTATTTGATTTGTTTTCATTGATTTGATGACTTGATCAATCATCACATATCATCGGCACTAGATGAAGAGACATCTTATCTAGTGTTTATATCCAATCAAATTTCCTAATGCTTGGCATATACTAGACATATAAATGCACCTTTAGTTAGTTTAAAGAGTCATGTTTTTAATGCAAGGATTCCTCCACATGAATGGGGACATCCTGCATCTAATACCCTTAGATTCTAATGCTCAGACTTGAGATTAGAATTATGAGATTAGAATTATAAGTAAGCCTACTTCAATGAACACTAATATAAAGAACATAACTTATAGAGAATCAAGGGTAGTGTAGTTGAGTGAAGCAAGCCAAGTTCAATCCCAACGATTTAATCAACATCATTTATGTTATTACTATTAAAAGTTATATTTAAAATTTTCAAGCCTTTATGATTGTGCTATCACAAACATTAAAAGATTATAGATTATTATTTTATCAAACTAAATCCATATGGATATGACCTTGTTGTGCTACAATTGATCCAGTGCACTTGCTGGACAAATTTACTAACCCTTACAAGGGTCATAACAAGTTTTTGGCATCCTTGTCGAGGATTTGGTGTTGATATAACTAGTAATTTGTAATCAGTTTGAGTTTGTTTTGAATATGTGCATACTTGTGTAGTTCACTAACATTTCCTTTGTCAATTTGTAGATATCTTATAATATTAGGTTTGTATAGTTGTAAAGTTTCCTTGTGTAGTTTTAATATTTTGTTTTGCTCTCAAATATATCTTTTCCTTTTCTCTTTTGATCTCAAACAGATGTCAAACAAGATGTAAGTTCAAAAGATAAATACATATATTCTTGTTTAGAGTGTGTGTGTGTGTGTATTTTCTGGTGTTCAAAGGAAAATTCTATAGAAAATATGCTTTGAAGTTGTTATATTTTAGCCCTGACTTCTGATGTTTGTTCTATACATAACTTTCTCCACAATTATCCAAATGAGCTCATTCTTTTTTTTATTATGTTCTTGATTCAATTATCTTTAATTTGAATATAAAAACATAATTGTTGGAGGTCTATGCAAGATGTAGTTTAATTTTGAAAGTGTAAGTAGAGGGAAACTTTGACCTTTGCTAATTGTTTGATACATAACTTTTGCGACAATTATCTAATTTGATTTATTATTTTTGCATTACATTCTTGATTCAATGATCCTTTATTTGAATGTAAGAACATATTTTTTGGAGATTTGTGGAAGGTACAATTTCACTTTGAAAATGATGAACAAATTGTAAAAGTTTTAATTTATGATTTAGAGTGTGTTTCAGATTTTTTTTTTTAACTTGTGCTATTAGATGATATGATTTTAGTCTAGTTTTGAGCCTTGAACTTAAAGGAAATATTGGATGAAAGCTTTACAGAACTCTAATGACTTATTGCAATCAACAAAGGCAAAGCTTATCAAATGCCAATCTTGGTATTGAGCATAAATTTTGTAGGAACTTTGAACTTTTACACTATTGTATTTTTTTTTGCAGAAACTTTGATCTTTGAATAATCTAGAAAGGAATTGCAAGAACAAGGCTAAGAACGATAAAAGGAAAGCTCTTTTTCAACAAGTGAGATGGTTGATCAAATAGATAAAGGAGATGGCATAATCATCAGTTTTGGTTTTGGTGTTGGGCCTTATGCTTTAAGGAGATTGTGCCATGCACCTTGGACCTAAAATATTTCAAGATTTATCATTCTACTTGCAGTAAGGGGAGTAGAAAATAAATCTTCATTTCTTAACCTTATTCTTCATATTTGTTTTCAATAAAAGATAATGAATATCCCTAAGCTCACCTTATTCTATGAAGTTTACGCAAAGAAAGGGAATCAAAATAAAGGGACTTTGAATCCTTGACTCACACTTAAAAGACCCAACTAGCCAGTATTGAAGTTGGCCAACAAGTCAAGGATTTGAACTAGAAACACAATTTGCTAGTATTGAAGTTAGCCAATTTCTCAATACTGAAGCAAGCCAAACAGTCAGAGAACAAAAGTTAGAACAAAAAGTATGTCGAAGCCTCTGAATTTAAAGATGGTGAGTTCTTTGACTAGGTGGTTTGGTCTAGGAGCCAATCAAAAGATCCTAATGTAGAGGAAGATTGAAACAACGAAAAATAAAGTTCTTTTTAAATTTTCTGCATTTTATATTCTACAATTTAATTTTAGTTTTTAAATTATGTGTCAGATTAGTTATTTGATAGTTAGTGTGCATGTTTTCAAACAATTAAGTTTAGGATGTAAAAATATTTTTGGAACATGGTTGGATAGGAACTAAGCACAAAAAGAAAAACTCGCTCTTGAAATTGTTTTGAAAAAATTGAGAATTCATGGAAAGAAAGAAATAGGAACCATGAGTGTGCTTAAAAGCAAAATTGACAAAATGTAGGTCAGTTTTTAGTTAAGGATTGACACAAGGAAGTGAATCTAACCTTGTGAGATAAGTTAGCCAAACACTTCATGTGAGAATGAGAGAAAGCACCTAAGTGATTGAGCCAAGAAGTTTTTGTGTCTATTTTTATATAATTATTAAGCATGATTGGCTTAGAAAGGATCAAGGTAAGTTTTTTTGTCAAAAATTATGTATAAACCAAATCCAAACAACCACCCTACACAAAATTTAAATGAAAATGATCCCTCTTTAAACTTTAAGCCTAGAATGTAGGTAATAAAAACATTCTTATTGATGGGAAGGATGTAGCCAGGTGTGTTTGTGCTATAAAGGGGAATGGTGAGCTGTGACAAAGAAACATAGTTGGGGCATGCTGAAAGCATACCCAAAAATGCAAAGAAAGTGAATACCAGAGCCAAAAAAAGAAGTTGAATTGGGACACCTCAAAACAGAAAATGATAAGGAAAATCAAAGTGAATTAGAGATGTACTCAAAGGAATGAAAAAAAAAAAAGAAAATTGGACTGTAGTAGAAAAGAAAAGCAAAAGAAAACGAGGGTTGGGAAAAACCTAGACTCATGGCACTTACATGTTGTTGATATATTTTTTAGTAGTGAGTCTTGCTTGTATTGAAAAACAAAGTTCTTTAATAGCCCAACCATGTTACAAACTCAAAAGACCTTAGTGATCTTTGCCAATCATGTGTACATAGCAGTTGGAAATGAAAATACAAAGCTAAGTGGACAATTGCAAAAGGTTTTAAAAGAGCAAACACTTTGAACACTTGGGAGGATGCAATTTTGTACTTAAAACATAAAACCTATTAAGAGACCATGTGTTTGATCTTTAGCCATGATAATTAAACTACACTTGTGTCTAACTGATTTCATTCGTTCCAATACAAGTATTATGATTGCATTTCCCTTAGCTTTTGATGAGTGTGAATTATAAGTTCCTAGGCCAACCATGATCATATTTTTGAAACCATTATGTAGAATTGTAAAAGCTTTACTTGGGGACAAGTAAAGAGCTAACGTTGGGGCATGTTGATAAGTGTCTAGTGTTGACATGAGAAGCCAAGGTGGTTTGCTTCTTGACGATTTGATGAAGATTGAATGAAGCTCTTTTAAACTATCTTGAAGCCATTACCATTGGAATGAAGCCTACATTGATGAAGGAAAGGAGAATTGATGATATCCATGGTGATCAAGGCTGGAACATGTGCTCTCCATGTAGTTACATCATTAAGAAAGTGTACTTGTAGTTTGTAATTCATGTTGTAGACCTTAAAGCATTAATTAGATGTAGTTTGGTCTTTGTTGTGTTTTTAATCTGTTGAATGGTTTTTCAGCAGGTTAAAATGTCTCTTTTAATCTGTTGAATGGCTTTTTAACAGGTTAAAAGGTTGGCTGCAGTAGTCTTAAACTGCAACAAATTCAATCAGTTGATTTAGTTTTTAATCGACTGATTTCACTTAAGTCAAGTGAAATCAACCGATTGATTTGAAAATCAACCTATAGAATTTCGTAACAGTTGTGATTTTCGAAAGAGAGGTCTGTTGATCATTTTAGAGCACGATTTGGTTCTGGAAACGTGGGGAAACTCTCTCCTTCGTGATCATAAGTGTTGCAGCTGTTGAAGATTGGTCTTGGATCAATTCTTGGAGCTTTTGGCTTGGTTTGAAGCTTGGAGAAAGTGGTTTGTGGTAGGCTAGGTTGTGCTACCACTAAGGTTTGATCTTTCTCAAGCTTTGTGTGTGTGCCTGGTGGTTTTCCAGGTTTGCAAGAGGGTTCTTGTTGTGTTGGTGTGATTCTTGTGTGATTCAAGAGTCTTTTGTGGTGTTTTTGCATATTTTGGAAGTGTAAGGGTGGATACTTTGTAAAACTTTTGAAATAGTGCAAAGTCAAGCTAATGTTGCCTTGACAAACTGGATGTAGCTTAGGTTTGAGTGAACTAGTATAAAACTTCGTGGTGTCCTCTCTTCTCTAATCTTTCTCTCTTGCATTTTCATTTTAAAGTTTCAAGAACTTATGCTTTAATCATTTTTTTCATGTTCTTGCATGTTTTCATAGCATCTGAAGCATTGAGCATGTTTGTATAATCATTTGGAACTGATCTTGATCATTCTTGAGCATTGTTTCTGGTTTAAAATTCAAATTCGCATTTCTGAATTTTTTCCAGTATTTCAGTTGACTATTTTTCAATTTCAATCGATTGATTATACCAGAACAGAATCTGTTTAGTAAAATCAATCTGTTAACTCTATTTTTGATCAATTGAAAGTGTGTAGTTCAGTACTGTTTGCATCCTAACTTGGTGATCTATTTGATTCGATTAAAGGTGGTTTTTAGCTTGCAAAGATAGCCTAAATTTTTAACTAGCCAATTCAACCCCCCCTTCTTGGCTTTTCAACCATTTCAAAACTAACATCAAGTAGTAGTAAAATTGCATATCATTTATACACTTATCGTGCATAAATTGAATGTAAAAATCACTAAAACAACTCCTTTTGCATTAAAATACATAATGAGGGTAGAAAAAGTAGTAAAAAGTTGCATTTAAAGTATTTGTGTTGTTTTTACATGTAAAATGAAGGAAATTGTGATTGATGCGGTTAAGTGCTAGAAATGGTGTTGTGCGCCACATGAGGAGGAAAGATTTGGAATAGCCCAAGCCCAAAATGTGCAGCTTAAGCCCTAAGAAAGGCGGTTTGGAAAGATCTAGAATGAAACCTCTACGGCTCAAGCTCCAAAGCTGAAGCTAAAGCCACACACTATTTTTCTATAAAATAGCACATGAATTTGTTATTTGTATGCTGGTTTTAGGAACTAATATAGTAGTTTAGTTATAAGTTCATAGACCTTTATTGTAATATCCTTAGAAGATAATCGTGGAAGGAAGGTAGTGACACCTTACACTTATTGTAAAAATCATTATGAGTAGTTGACTTCTTCCTATTTGGGATTGGATTTAACTTGTCTAAACTCTTTCTGTTGCACTTGATTACGTGTTAGTTATTTGATTTGTTTTCACTAATTTGATGACTTGATCAATCATCATACCTCATCAGCACTAGATGCAGAGTGATGAGTCATTATTTTTCCTATTTCATTGCCTTTTTGTGTTCATCTTTATGGATGTTTGCAATAGTCTATTTTTAGTGCATTTTCATCAATTGGGCTTCATTAGGAAATTATTCTAATCATAAGGTGAAGAGAGAGTTGCCACGTGTAAGACCCGATAAATTTAATTAATTAATTAAATAATTAATTAATAAATGCGGGTAGTGGGAGCCTTTATGACAATTAGTGCTAGCTTGTATGATGTGGAATATTACTTGCTTAAGTGGTATAAAGTACTTGATTCGGGTTGGGAGGACTTGAGTTTGAGTCTTGTGAATTCCATTTGTGAGTTATTTTAATCGCTATTATTTTAATCGTAATATGCTTGATCATGATGAGTGATAATATAATCCTAGAATTATAAGAATTATCATGAAACATGAATTGGTTGAATGGTTGTGCATTGAATTGAAATTTGCATGGTTGTGTGTTTGAACCTTGATACACATGAATTAATCTTCCTTTTTGCCAAAATTCTTTTTGGCATGAAGCTAAAGGGCCAGATAAACCCTAGCCGTCAAAGGGTAGCTAGGAAGACTAAGAAAACTTTCATGGAATAGCCATTGAATGTCAATTAAGTTTAGTTTAATGTAATTTTCGTTTTACCAACATTAAGCCTAATTAAGTTGTAGTAATGAGCATTGGTGAGAGGAAAAGAGTGGGTTTTAAGACTTCCATAGGGTGAGAACTTTGGAGAGTGTGTTCTGGATGCCTAGACGAGTCTAAGGAGCGTTGGTACGTGTGCTTGAAGGGAGGCGATAGGGGAATTCTATGTGGAACCAAAACAACACCCGAATTGTGCAAGCTTGAGCAAGGAAACCAAGTTAGAGGAGTTGCCATTTCCTGTTTTAATGATATTATATGCAATTGCGATATATATTAATGCATGAAAGCCTTCTCCTAAACCAAATTCTTTTAGAGAGTATATGTGTGCTTGTGGTTTCCGTTGTATTGAGTTCTCTATGTAATCCAATCACTACTATGATTATTATGATATTTTTTTTTGCTTGACGAGATGTTTAGAATTTTTCTTCTAAATACAACACACTTAATATTATTATTATTATTATTATTATTATTATTATTATTTTATTTTATTTTACTATTATTATTATTATTATTACTATTATTATTATTATTTTATTTTACTATTATTATTATCATTGTTTATATTATTATTTATTTTTATCATTATTATTTTTTATTATCACTATTACTTTATTATTATTCTTATTGTTATTATTTTTATTATTATTATTGTTATTTTATTATTATAATTATAATTATAACTATTATTATTATTATTATTTCTATTATTATTATTATTATTCTTATTATTTTTATTGTTTTTATTTTATTTTATTATTATAATAATAATAATTATTATTATTATTATTATTATATTATAATTATTTTATTTTATTTTACTATTATTTTATTATTATTGTTATTACTATCATTGTTTTATTTTATTTGTGATTTTATTATGTTATTACTTTTTATTTTATTATTATTATTTGTCTTATTAATATTATTATTGTTTAATTTTATTTTATTATTATTTTCATTATTATTATTTTTATTGTTTTATTTTATTATTATTATTATTATTATTGATGTTGTTATTGTTTTTATTATTATCATTATTACTATTTTATTGTCCGTGCGATATTTTGGAACAATGGTTATGTGTTCTTCCCGGTTTGTATATTGTTTGGCTATCCAGGATTATGTGTTGGATATAACACTTTGTTTTGATGGTTTTATGTGAATTTATTGTGATTCTCCAGGATGTATGAAAGCAAGGATATGATTATGTTTTATGTATGATCATGTGATATTCTGTACTTGAGTTCAAGTTAATGATATGAAAATGTATTTACTTGTCATGGATGCATGTTTTGCATGAATTGAGTGTCTTATGTAAATAGGTTCATTGGAATGTATTCTAGAGTGCCGAAAACTAGTAAATTACTAGTTACTGGTGCGGTGTCTGGCGGAACAGTGTAAACCACTAGGAGATAAGCCACAGAGTGAACTCTAGAGCAGAATCCGAGAGTTGGTGCTTGGCAACGTAAGTGGTATCTCCAGGTGGTGTGTTGTAGAACTATGTCTGGACCAAAGTCTAGTGGGTTGGCACTCGACAGCGCCAAGTGTCCTGCCAGGCAGTCTGGAACCACTTTTCGCCAAGCGATGCGATCGAGGTGCCAAGCAGTTCCAGGTGCTGAATTGGACTGTGAGGAGGATTCTACATAGTTTTGGATGGAGGTTTTGATGGGATGCTTTGGGAGCCTACTTATGAGTGTAACTTGTATTGGGGTAACACGTGGCCACTCGAGGTTGTAGTCTGGTTGTTTTGGAAGTCTACTAGAGTGTGCGAGATCGTGGCTCGTACGAATGGGTTCCAGAAAATTGCCCTCCTCGGTGATATCCGACGAGTTTGGTATTCTTGGGACAAATACGGACTACGATTCATATTGGGAAACTCCACTTGGTGTTATGGATTGTGGCCATGACAAGATTATTCCCACGTGTGGACTGTAGGTGGTGGCCTGTAGTCGGAGGGGCGAGTAGACACTCGTGGCAGCAAGGATGGATCAATGTAATCATTAAAGAGTGAAGAATCAAGAGATGTCTAGGGGAAGATGTGAATGTTGGGTTTGACGGGTGGGGTGTCATTAGAGTTATGGGTTTTAAATTATTAAGTTATCGTGTATGGTATTTCTTTTTATTTGAACTCACCCTATCTATATGTGTTTGGCAATGATCATGTAACTCGTTACATGTGAGCAGATGTTGATGCAAGTGACCACGTGGATACTTAGAGCTGGAGTCGGGACAACAAAGGAGTTTTTACATGGAAATATTTTTATGGATTATTTTTTTAATCAGTACTATGAATCGTTTTATATTTGTAAGAGTTGAACGTATTTTTGAATTTTATCTTTTGGTGCTTATATACTAAAGTTTTAATTTTTCTCGCATTTTTGGGAAAGTATTTTATTAATAAATGTTGTTGATTAATATTTCTATTATTTTAATTCTAAATTAGTAATATTCGGCTAGGATGTTACACCACGTATTTTTCACATCATTGACACGTTTCTGCCATGTCAATTAACATGTCCACATCATTGGGTCAACATTTTGGTCTCAGTGTGGCATTTTTGTAATTTTGTAGCCCTGAGTGGCATTTTTTTGAATATGAGTGGCATAATTCAAGGGAACACGTTTTAGAGGGTTTTAGTAGGGTTTTGGAGACCTCTCTTTTTCGCCAATCTGAATTTATGTTTTGGAGAGCACCCATTGTTAGGGTTTATGCTTTTTCTTGTTCTTCCACACATTGGAGCTTATAGTAACTTTTTCTGCACATTCCTTCTTTTAATTTGCGTTTTCTATCTTCTTTTCTTCCTCTTAATGATGCATTTCAGTTTTGGTTTGAGTGTTGATTCGAATTCCATGGGCAACTAATTTTGTATTCATTGATTCCTTGTAGAGAATGAAATGAAACCTTGAGATTAGTGTTTTGTTCGATTGGGTTTTGTTATTTCTTCATTTTGGATTTGCGTTTGTGCTTTAATTGAAGAAACCAATATGTTTATGCTTAATTTTCAGGGTGGTAATTCGTTTTCGTTGGATTGTGTTCATTCTTAATGAGTTGTGATAGATTCATGATCGTGTGCACTACTTAATTTCATATTGAACTCGTGGTTAACCTTCGCTTAGTTGTTTAATTGCGAGTTTCATAAGGGCCAACAAAACCAATTTAGTTTGTAATCTAGGATTAGTGAACTTTCATTCAAATCAAAGAATCAATGTCATTTTTGCTACTGTTTAATCAAATTTTCAATTACGTTTTATTCTTGTGTTGAATTTCTAAAATGGCCACACCAACCACACCCCTCTTTTGTTGAATCTGGAACCTTTGATCGAAAATAATGGTCACTAGATGATGACCTTGGGTTAATTCCTGAGTACTGCATTTAAATGTTTTATTTTGTTGGGTACGACCTCGATCGTAGTGATATTTGGTCTAGTGTTTAGATCCAATCAAATTTCCTAATGCTTGACATATACCAGACATGGATATGCGACTTTAGTTAGTTTGAAGAGTCTTATTCTTAGTGTAAGGGTTCCTCCACCTAGATGGGGACATCCTGCGTCTGACATCGTTAGGTTTTAACGCTCAAACATGAGGTTAGAATTACAAGTAAGCCTACTTCCAGGAACACTAATATAAGTAACATAACTTATAAAGAATCAAGGGCAGTGCAGTTGAGTTAAGGAAACCAAGTTCAATCCTAACGCCTTATTAGCATCACTTATGTTATTATTATTATTATTATTATTATTATTATTATTAAAAGTTATATTTAAAATTGTCAAACATTTATCATTGTGTTATCCCAAACTTGAAAAAATTATAGATTACTACTTCGTTAGACAAGATTCATATGGATACAACCTTGTTATGCTGCAATAGACCCAGTGCACTTTCTCGTCAAATTTACAGACCCTCAACTAGGTCACAACATAGACCCAACTTAAAGTACCAGAGAATGGGTTATAGCAAAATGACTTAGTCCAACCTTTTAGCACTATAAGCTTGCAATGTAGGGGAGATAAACACAAACATTCAATTTGAAACGACGTTAGGGCTCAACGAAGACAGATGGAGGCAAACATAAAACAATGGTAACAAGGAAAATGTGAAGATTGTGGAGGGAGGCATGGGCGAACTACAAGATTTCGATTAGGGCGTACACAACACATAATCAATGAATGAGGACAACAAGTGTGAAGGTAAAAAAGAAGCTAATACAACTTACACCCAAAAATTAGGAAAAAATGAAGACACTAATGGTAGGGATGACAATAAGATGACCTTAATTAATCACACAGTTATTGACCTATTTGAGTTCGCAAAATATAGGAGGTTTTGGGTGGGTGAATCTAGCAAGAACAAACTTGAAAGCAATATACCTAAACTAGTGGAGATGACTAACGTAAAAAAAAAGGAGATACAATAGGGTGATGAATGCATGGAATACAAAGAAAGTTTTTAATGATATAGTGAAAACAATGTGGCATTCTCATGCAGTTACAAGTAACGATGAAAGAAAAATTGGAAAGGTTAACAAAAAGATCTAAAGTTATGGAATAGAAAGGTATATGGCAAAAAAATAAAAAATAAAGAGACACAAAATTATCAAGAAGATTATTGAATTGGATAGGGGAGAGGATGAAAGGGTAATAGAGCTCATAAAACTCTTTAGTGAACTTAAGTTGATAGATAAAAAAGAAACTTCTATTCTTAGGTGGAAGGTTAGGGTCAACTAGCTAGAGTAGGGATATAGTAACTCTAAATACTATCACTCAAGGATTAGATGGAGGAGAATTAGGAATGAAGTAAAAGGGCTAGAATTGAATGGTAGTTAGTCTGAAAATCCAAGTCAAGTCAAAGGAAAAGTCAAAGAATTTTTGGAAAACAGGTTTATGGACATAAGTAAGACCAAAATTAAGCTTGATAATATTGTATTTCCATCCTTAATAGATGAAGACAATAGGAACTTGATTAGTAACATTAAGGACTTGGAAATAAAGGAAGTTATTAACCAATGTGGAACTTCAAAGAGCCTTGGACCCGATGGGTTCAACTTTCACTTCATTAAAAACAATTGGGAGACAATTAAGAACGATGTTATTCAAGAAATTAACTATTTCCAATATTTGGACATATACTGTGGGGTTGTAATGCTTCATTCATAATCATAGTTCTGAAAAACGTGAACCCAATAGGTCTTCATGAATTTAGGCCTATATCATTAGTGAGGTGTATGTATAAGATTATATCCAATGTATTAGCAAACAAGATAGTACTATCTTACAATTTGCAATCTACAATCAACAACATTTTAAAGGGAAGAGGACTAATGGATAGTATCCTTATATCTAATGAAGTTGTGGAAGAAATAAAAAGAAAAAATAAAAAATAAAGGGATGATTATAAAGGTGGACTACTTAGACCAATATCACTCTACAAAATATAAGTTTGCATTTTTCTTGTCTTTTTCATCTTGATCTTGGTATCTATAGTCATATTGTGCCATTTAACCATTGATGCATATTCAATTGAGCATATTCTTCATATCTTCAAATATCTTCATCTTGTTCATCTGAAAGTAATTCATATAACAATAATATTTTATTGCTTCTTATTAATTATTAGTTCTTTCCTTTTTAGCTATTTATAAATTTGAATTTCAAACTTCAAATTGTCGTGGCTTTAATCTCTTGGATATATTATCTTACAATCTACAATCTACAAAGTCTTTTCCTTGTTGGTGATTGGTTAATAAATATATAGTAGTATTCATAATCTTTAATTAGAGAGGATTTCCTTTATATATCTATTCATTCAGATAATCAATCAGCCTTGATATTCTTCAGTTATATTGTCAATCATATCTTTAATCATGATATATCTAATCAATGTTGAGCCTTGTATGCTTACATCGTAATATTCTTAATCAAATAATTTGGTATTCTTTTAATTAATTTGATCATCACTTTCAATGCTCATATTTGTTCTTTGTATCACTTGGTGATTTGTTAAATCTTTTTCGTGCCATCTAATTATTTGATCTTGATTTGTCTACTAGTTATGATACTCGTCTGATACACACTTAGACTTTACTCATATATTCAATCTTCCATTTGAGTCATCTAATCGAAGTACTCATCTAATAGGGATATTCAACATACATGTTCGTGAGTTAACTTTAACTCGTCTAGTCCAAATACTCGTCTAGTTCCTTTGTGTGCTTGTGTTGATAAGTCTAACACTTTGATTTGATTAGCTTGCTCAACATATCCATTAATTGAGTTGAAGTGAGTTTGCACTATTTTAGTCGTCTAGTGGCATGGTTATCTAATATTCTTAGTTGCTTGGTCTAGCCTATGATTTCTAAATGAGCTCTTCTAAGCTTTACTTTATTTTATGTTTGCTTCCGTATCATCTACTTTGCACTAATTGAGCTTTTGCTATATTTTTCTTAAAATCATTGAACACACATTAGTTGAACAAAAGCATATACAAATAATGTAGAACATTTCATTTCATGGGTTGTCTAATGGGTGTATATTTAAGTCTTAATGAAGTATAACCTTTTCTATTTCTAATGCTTGTCTAAGTCTATTTTCTAATCATCCTTAGCTATATTGCAACATTATCGTATTAACTTAACTCTATTGTTTCATTATAGAGTTTGTTATCATAAAAAACTACCAATTGTCATGCTCATCTAGTGGGATCTTTCAACGTCTAATACTAACAAAAGCATCATAAGAGTTATGGTGATATAGGTTATTTTGAACCAAGTAGAAGTTAAAGTGAGTAAGTTAAGCTTTGAATCTTTCTTCATGGTGATATACATACATGAGGGTGGATCATGTTTGCGTGTGACTCTTTTGAGGTTCAAAATGATTATCCAAGCTTGTAGACTAATTAGGAGATTCCATTTTATAGAGTTGAGTACCTAAATGAGTGATAACAGTAGAACTCGACCAAAAGAGAAAGCCCGTCTACCACTAATGTAAAGTCTTTTGTCTATTATTTTATTATCACAACTCGTCAAACCAATTCGTTTCCTTTCTAATGCCTAACAAAGTCATTTATCCCACTATGTTTGTTGCTTTCATAAGTTCATTGTCTAATTTGCTACTATTATGTTAAAGTAGACAAGCCCTAAGATTCAATAAGGTTTTAATGATACAAAAACATTGTAGCAGACTAATAAGTCTCTAGTTAGAAGTCAAAATGTGATTAAACAACTAAGAGAGACCGTCTAATGGAAGTAGTGAGAATTAGAAATTGATCAATGTTGTTTGAAGATTAAAATACATGATGTGTAGTATTTCTTGCATATTGTTAATATATTTATACTTATACATCAAATGTCAACGAAAGCAATAAGGTCTGGTACATGCAAAGCCAAAATATAAAACATTAAATGAGTATAAGGATTAGACAAGTCTAACAGTAGATGACTAAGAGGATTAGATAACTCAAGTCTCTAGGAAACCTAAGTCATTGTGTTAGATGACTAAGAGGATAGACGATTAAGGCAATAGACAACAAAGAGTTAGACAACCTAATACAACTAAGTTCATTTGCTGAACTAAATATCATACGACAAGGGTATTAAACAACCCAAAGCAACTTAAGTCACTAGATGACCTAAGTATCATACAACATTTAATGTTGAAACCTTGATGGCGTGCTTTGATGATCTAAAATAGGTTTTTTATCTCTGATTAATCATGCAAATTAATATATTCATACAATTGTTTGAAATAAATATTCAATGAAATGAATTACAACAACTACTATCACTTTGGAAGAATAAAGTTTTTGAATTAAACGTTCATATGAAATTAATATTGAGAAATATGTGATGAATGAACTATTTGATTGAATAAAAGATATTCTTTCTTTAACGATTCAAATGCAAAATCAAGTTGTACAAAGTTTCCATCACAAGATAATTTCTTAACATTAAAGAGAGAAAAATTCAAAATCAGGCCTGAGCTCAATCTAAAAAAGGAAAGAAGATATCTTGAAAAGCATCAGCTGATTCAAACTAACCTTGAAAATTCAAACTGAAAAATCAAATTAAAGAATCGATTAAGTCATTCCATATTGTTCCTGCAGAGGACAAATAAGATGAGTTAGGCACAAGTGTCACCTTACCATGTAGTCCGTTATCTCTTCAGTTGGTCTCTCTCCGGTTGATACATGTCAGCTTGAACCCAGGAGGGGTTACCTGCAGAAGAGTCTCCGAAGCTCAAGTAAGTTAAAGCTCTCAGAAAGTCAAATCAATGATTAATGAATGCGTACCTTTAATTCGTGGGGTCCATGCGTATTTATAGAGTATTAATGATTTTCGTTTGCCTAATGGGATGGGCCTTGGTTTGGGCCCTAGCCTGGGTTATGAGTGGGCCTGGGCCCTAACCCAGGCCCCTCAAGGTCTATCGAACGCGGGGACCTCCATCTTACTAAGTCTTTGAGGGCGGTCTGATCCGTTTATTTCTTGGCTTATTAGATGTCGTCCTTGGCCGTGTACTATCCGTGTTGGCCATTTTGTTGTTATTTTAGCCTTTGTTCATTTAAATTCGAGACCATGGCGGCCCAGGTCGTGTACTTGGGTTGTCTCTGGCATGCTCGTGAGGTTTATCATTTATATGGTTAAGTCAACCAGGTCCGGTATGAGTTAGATTTACTAGGCCTAGGCTGAATATTTGGCTGCCTTGATGTATTTTTTATTTATTTGATTGAGTTCGGTTAGGTGTGGTACACATATCAAGAAGATTAAAATGAAGAGTTGTAATTCAACCTCTATATAATGAAGGTTGAGCCACACAAGAAGAACATGAGAAAGAAAAAAGAAAAAGAACAAAGTGTTGTAAATTTGTAATATATGTAATGTCATTGAGTGAAGTTGTAAGTTGTGAGCTTTGTTATATATTCCTGCTGAGAGAGTGTCCTTTGCTTATTGTTGTAATTGACAGTTCTTGATCTCAAGGGGAGATTGAGAAGGATACTTGGAGAGTTTTATACTTGATGTCGCTTGGAGAGGTTTGTACTTGTGTACCTGGTGAGGTTGAAACTTGTGTAACCTATAGAGGATGATATTCATTATTGATCAAAGTTGTTGATCAATGGAACTTCTCAAGCAAGTTGCTTAAGATACTTAGCCTTAGGTGGAGTTAATACTAAGACAAAATAAAATAATAGATTGAGTTAAGAAGAAATAATAAAATAATACTAAGACAATCATGTTCTACGTCATACCGAATTATTCCCTATCATCCACACATATCTCGTCTACTCTAATTCCCTTGATTTGTCTTGTCTACCTTATTTACTACTTTCTAATTTCTACTTCATGTTATTCTAGGTATCTTCTCCCTTCCTTCCTTCCTTCCTTACTCAAGTATCATCTAACTTTCTTATTCATGTATTCTCTATAACACTACGTTATCATTGTCTGATATGTGTGACCACATCATTTTGTTGAGACCAAACGAACCATTGTAGATGAAAGTGTTTTGATGACTACAAAACATCATATGATACAGGATATACAAAGTATATCATTAATATGAAATACAATGTTAAAATACATGGATCATATGGTATACTAATCAGATAGAAGAAATATGAACAAATCAGATGAGTATTAATCAGACAAAAGCATAAGAACAAATGATAAGAAAAAACACAACACTAGAACCTATAGTTTAACTTACCAGATGGCTGCATTTGTTAGACGCTCTCAAATGTCTTAATCCTATTATGGATAAGTTATTTCTATCTTATTATTTCTCTTTTAATATTAACTTAGTTTTAATATTATTTGAAAGTAAAAATAAATTAATTCAAATGGTTAATCTAATTATTGATAGTAAATTTGTTTTATCAAGTCACAACGTTTAAAATTATCTTTTGATAAATATATTCTAAAGCAAAAATATTTTGAAATCAAATGGTCATTTGATTTGCATATATGGAAACATTTTATGTTACCGATAATTAAATTTGGTCTTGATTGACATTAGCAGATATTATATTACTAACGAGATATTTCAAAATATGTTGCACAAGTTTCCTTTAGTAGAAAATTTGAACATTGGAGATAAGAACAAAATCAAAGGATTAAAATTCAAGCTCTCTCTCTGATTCAAGAAAGGAGGGAAAAGAATTGAAAGCCTCAGTGAGAGCAATTCAAAGACTTGAATAATCAAAATAAAGAATTTATCAAGTTAGTCCTTATAAATAATAAATCACAAAGATGATGATCAAGCTAATCAAATTCAAATTCTTGAATGATTATCATTTCAACAACTATTAAAAGCATGACAAGGTAATCTTGAAAACAAGAACAAGTGTTACAATATATATTCATGTGAAAAGGAATTATAAAGAGCAAGTTTGAAATAATAATGAGAGAATAAAGTCAAATTTAGAGAAAAAAACTCTTGTCAGAAATACAACTGGGTTGTGTTCTTAGCCATAGTAATATTCTTGAGTTAGTGAAGTTTTACCATGTGAACTAAAATTGTGCTATATTTCTTTGAGAGATTGTACTCGTTATAATCAAGTGTTTTGAGTAGTGGATTCTCTTAAGCAATATGGTTGAGAGAGAACTAGACGAAGCCCAAGATTTAGGGGTTAACCAATATAAAAATTCTTTTTATGCATGATCTCTTTATTATTTTATTTCAGATTATGTGTGACAAAGGAGTCAGGCTTTATTCAATCCCCCCTTTCTAGAGCCATCTGCACTAAACCATTTGCTCTACTTTTATACAACCCTCGTCTACTACTTCATCTACACACCCATCATCTAGTCTTCTTATTCACACATCGTCTACCAAATGTCTGCTACTTTCATCCATGCATCATCTACTAGAGCGCATAATAGGTTGTTCCATACTTATGAAGTTGAAGGCGGTTACAACATTTTCTAGTGCCATTTATTGATAACTCAGTGTTTTTTTAACATTGCTCCCTGACTTGGTATCGCTCAACACCATTTAATGGCTCCCGTTAACTTAAAAAGGCAAAATTTCAACATTGACCTTTGCAAACTATTTTGCTCATAACTTTCTCTAAAGGTGTCCAATTGAGTTGCTTATTTTTTTGTTGCATTTTGAGTGGTAAAACACATTTTTTGGAGCTTTAAACAAGATACAATTTAATTTTGAAAATCGAAGACATTAACAAGGATTAGCTTGCTAGCACTGTTTTAGTTTTTCTTTTATATAGAGGTAAGTTTGTATTTCTTAGGCTTTATTTTCATTCCACTCAGACTTGTATTGTAGGATACATATTGAATGGTGTAAAAAAGGGTAAAATTAGGTCACATAGTTGGTTTAGAAGAAGAGGCAACAACCATAGTCAAGGGAATTTTTCATGTTCTTTTTTCTTTTTGCTTTTGGGGTTTGTTGTTCTGTAATTGGTGGGCTATGGTTGATTCTTTGCCATGGACTATGGTTGATTCTTCTCATTCTCTTAATTTCTATGCATTTCCATTCACTTTACGTTGTAGTTTAGTTTTTCAACTTTTAGGATTTCTAGTTTCTAATGTTTAGAGCTATTTTTTCTATGGTTTTCTTTTCAATGTGAATAGTGTTAGCACAAGCAACCTTGGTGCAAGGATTTCATAAAACAAAGAGAATGAGATCACATGTGGTTGATGAAGATTGATGAAGATCCATTTGATGATCATGTTTCTATTGTGTTAAATCTGCAAATAAAATGTAGAATATGATGTTTACATGTTGTACCATATTCGTAGGCTAAATGACATAGGTTAGATGTCTTGTTAGTCCTAGTGCGTCTTTTTTAATTTGTTAAAATGGGTTTCAACAGATTAAAAGGCTTGTTGTATATAGTTTCTGGTATAAATGTATTCAATGAGTTGATATTTTTTACAATCGATTGATTTCACTTAAGTCAAGTGAAATCAACAGATTATATGAACAAATCAATTTAGTGCGAAAAATAGTAATTCATTTATGCAAAACTCTCTTTCTCTGAATCACACAGTTGAAAGTGGTAGATAAAAGATCTTGATTGATCTTAGAGTCATTTTGGCTTGGTTGGAGCTTGAAGAACTCGAGTTTGGTTAGCTAGGGAGAGCCACCATCAGCTTTTGTAGTTCTTGTGCCTCTGGTTGTGTTTTTGGTGTGATTCTAGGTCTGTAAGTGTGTTTCTAACAATGATGTGGTTGAGATTTTTGTTTGAGTCAAAAATCTTGATGTTTCTATTGTTCAAAAGTGTAATCTTGGTTTGAGTTTTGTAAAACTTTCTAAAATAGTGGAAACCAGGCTTAGGTTGTCTTGGTAAACTAGATATAGCTATATGATTGAGTGAACACGTATAAAAACAATTGCCAAATTCTCTTTCCCTTATCTTGCTCACATTAAAATCTGAAGAAAATCAAGCAAATCAATCTTTGTTGTGTTAGCATGTGTTTTTATGTAATCTAGTAGTGTAATCTTGTTAGAAATATTGTTTGGAACAAATCTTGTGTAAGAAAGCATGTTGTTTGAGTGAGATTCATGAATTCTGCATTCTACATAATTTCCCAGTATTTTAGCATATTTTAGCATGTTGATTCATAGGTGTTGTGTTCTCATTCGTGCACAACTTGCAAGGGTGTTGATTCGTCCATGAATTTTTGACTTGCAAGCACAAACCACTGCAAAAGGTTGATTCAAGTGGTTTGGTCTCTCAATAGCTTGAAGGATGCAACTGAAGTAGGTTGCACTTTTCTTTGTTGGTTGGCTCGTTAAGATGGAGTGAGTGTGGTATGTATTGTGTTCACGTTTGATGTGTGGTTTACTGGATGGTTTCTTTGTCTATGTTAGTAGCATGTCTAAAGTCAGTGCTATAGTCAATTTGCCTTGGTTAGTTTGTGTTTGAACCATGCAGCCCAGGTGTTTTTGTTATTCACTCAGTGAAGAATTTTGTCTAGTTTTCAATTGGTGAAGTTGCAGATGATTGACACCTATAATGTTTATTGATGTGGTTGGATGTAACGCTAAATTGGTGAACACAACAGGGTGTGTTGCTCGAAGTGATGGCAGTTATTGATTAAGGTCGTACCCAACCAAATAAAACAATGTAAATGCAGTACTCAGGAATTAACCCAAGGTCATCTCCAAGTGACCATTATTTTCACTCAAAGGTTCCAGATTCAACAAGGGGGGGTTGGTTTGGCATATTCAGTATTAAACACAAAATTAACAAAACGTAATTGCAAAACTTAATTAAACAGATTTCAAAACGTATTGATTCCTTAATTCAACTAAAATTTCACCAATCACAGATTACACAATTAATTGTTCTATCGAACTTGCTCCCATGAAACCCGAAATTAATCAATTAAGCGATAATTAACACAAGTTACATATGTCATTAAGCCAAGCATACTTCAAGCAATTAACACCCACATATTAAGCATACCATGAACGACCCACACTCATTAAGTATGATTAAAAGTCGCTTTAGGTGCAGAAACATGAAATTAAGATTAAGCATCCATAAATTTCGTATTTTTTACCATGAAAACGCAACTTGAAGAAAGGCAAACCAGAACAAAATTTCAAAAAGAACAACAAGCTCATGGTTTCATTTCAATTATTCAAGGAATCAATACCAAAAGCTTACCTAGACATGGAATTCGAAAAACAATTCAAACAAATACGAAATTGCATTAGAAGAGTAGGGAAAGAGTGAACAAACACACATTTTTATTGATGGGGACGAAAACGCTAAGTTGGGTGGTGCTCCAATGGTCTCAAATCATCCAAAACGAAAAACCCTAAATGGGTGTTGCTCTTAGAACATCAAAAATTGAATGGGAAGAAGAGAGTGTGCTCTACTCTAAGGAAACCCTCAAAAAAACATGGTCACATCACCACAGTTGCTTATAATTACAAAACTATCATTCTGCCACTCAGAATTACAAAATGCCACTATGGGTTAAAAATGGTGGCCCAATGACGTGGAGACGTTAAATGACATGGCACATACGTGGCAATGATGTGGAAACTCTCTCTTCATCTTACGATTAATGTCCAAGCTCCAAAATTTGCTCCACAAAATACCTAAAAACAATTAGAAACAAAAATTAGACCAATTAATACCAAATTACTCAAAATTCAAAATAATGGCCTAGTGAAGCCCAATTGAGGAAAATGCACTAACAAAAGACAATTAAGCACTAAACAACCCTTAAGATGGGTACAAAAAGGTAATGGAATAAGGGAAAATAGTGACTCATCAGTTATCACTAGTTTTGTTAGGGCATGTTCGATGGAAAAAATTTGTCTAATGTGGTGCTACGTTCTTTTGTTGTTGTGTAGGTTGTTTGGTGGTTCCACATGGATTCAATTTTGTTATCAAAAGAAATAAATTGATCCAGTCCAACGTGATACAAGATCCCAGAACCTACAAACTCATGATGTGCATTATTGAAATTAAGGTGCTGGCTGAATCAGATTACGTTTGGACGCTTGATTGGTGGTCTTGTTTCGGTGCAACAATTTTTCCCAGTTGAATTCGATGCCAACCATTAGAAGTAGTTATATAGTGTTCATGCAATTTTTGCTTTCTAATTTTGTGGTCTAATTGATTCAAAGAAAAGGAGTTTTAATCTTTCAAACAATTTTATATAGCCAATTCAACCCCCCACTTCTTGGCTTAAACTACCATTTCATTACTTACAATTGATTTCTAGAGCAAGGTTCTTGAAAGTTATTCATGTTTGATCTTAAATCTTTCTGAAATGGCTAAAAATAAGCTTCCTTTTGCAAATGGTGCTTTTATTCATAGGCAACCTATGTTTATTGGTATTAACTTTCAGTTTTGGAAAATTATAATGAAATTTTTAATGGATTAATTGACCAAGGGATTTGGGATGCAATTGTGAATGACCCTTACACTTCTAAGCATGTTGCTGAAAATAGGCAGGTGGACAAGCCTTGAACTAAATGGACAAAAGAGAAAAGGAAAAGAGCTCAATATGATTAAACTTCAAAGAACATCCTCACATCATCATTGAACATGGATGAGTTCTTTAGGGTCTCCCAGTGCAAAAGTGCAAAAAAGGACATGTACATGAAGTCACACATGAAAGGACGAATGATGTCAAGTGAGTAAGGAAACATGCCTTGATACAGGCCTTAACCTGAAACAAATGGAAAAAATCTAAAACGAACTCGAAAGAGAACAACTAAGCTTTGATTACAATATGAAGTAGGATCGTCTCAGATTTGGAGTGAATTTGGGTCTCAGATGAAGTTGGGTATGAACCATAGAACGAATGGGGGAAAAAGCAAGACAAGAGAAAAAGCTAAAAGAGCAAAAAGAGCAAGAGCTCAAAGAAACAAAAGAGCAAGAGCTCAAACAAAAGGAAGAGAAAAAGCAAAGAGAAAGAGTAAAGACAGAGATGAGAGCCAAATAGGACGCATAACTACAAGAGAAAGAAAGAAAAGAGAACAATCAGCGAGAGAAGGAAGAAGAAAAACAAAGGGAGAAACAAGTGAATGAGTCTCTCCTCACACCCCTGACATGCACGATTGAGATGAAATCCTTAAAAGGGGATTACAATACTTTGAACCGTTGTTCCCATGCACATCATGATTTAGCATTTTCATTAGGAAAATTCATTAATCAATCTCTTTTTGTCTTGATGTCTAGGAAAGACTAGTACATTAAGGAGCAATGGCATAAGTAATGTGATGAAAAAGAGATGATAGAAAAAGAAGAAACAAGATTGGACAAATATGAACCTATTGTTAAAACTATGTTGGTTTATTTGTCATGTCGTGAACATATTCCAAGACTTTTTCTCTCTTCTATGGTTCATTTGAGTGTTCTTTGTTGTTTTCTTGTCAATAAAGCAATTGTGTTAAAACTCTTAGATGTGTTTTGCAAGTTGGTCTTTGACCCTGAAGGAAAATCTCTAAGCATATTGATAATAAGAGATTGGCCTCTTCCAAGATTCCAATCTCATTTTAGATAGCATTGTTTTTGTTTTTTTGTTTCTTCGTAGACTATTATGGGTTTACATGCTTTCTGCACTGATGTTTGTGTGTTTGTTGTAGATAATAAAGCGCTAAAATTTGAGGTTGAATTTTTTTCTAACTCGGAGACAATGATGGAGGCATGGCTTGGACCGTTACTTGGATTTCATAGCAGTTGAAGGAATCATGTCCAAGACCTTCAAAGATATCTCATATTAGCTTTGGATAGTAGAATAAGAACTCTTTTTGTATTTTTTTTGTAATCTTAATGTTTGGGCCTTATTGGATTATTAGCTGTGTAGGGCTTTTTTGGTGTGTTGGCCCATACAGTACAAAAAAAAAACTAAAATTACCGACAAAATTTTATCGACGGATATGTTTTAGTCCGTAAATTTGAATTACTGAGGGATTTTACCAACGGATTTTTATAGTTTAATTACCGACAAAAAAATTCGTCAGTAACAGATTTCATTTGTCGACAGAAAAATCTGTCGGTAATTCAAATATTTTTTACCGAAAAATTTACCGATGGATTTATCTGTCGGTAAAAAGAACGGGAAATTTACCGCTAAAATTTGTATTGCCGACAGATTATTCTGTCAGTAAAATTTGTCGATAATTTAAAATATTTTTATTGACAGATTAATCGGTCGGTAAAAGAAGCGAGAAATTTTCCGCCCAAATTTGTATTGTCAACAGATTTTTTCGTCGGTAAAATTCGTTGGTACTTACATAACTTAAAATCCGTCAATAATTTAAATTTTTTATATTGACAAATTTATCGACGAATAAATTTGTCGGTAAAAGGAGCGGGAAATTTCTCACCCAAAGCTCACCTTCAAAGGAGGAGGAGGAGGAGGAGGAGGAGGAGGAGGAGGAGGAGAAGAAGAAGGAGGAGGAGGAGAAGAAGAAGAAGAAGAAGAAGAAGAAGAAGAAGAAGAAGAAGAAGAAGAAGAAGAAGAAGAAGAAGAAGAAGAAGAAGAAGAAGAAGAAGAAGAAGAAGAAGAAGA
>Ga0214544_1003806_pt1 | contig 30767 bp, 15 predicted proteins | sample CNSS3metaG_FD_160074 | JGI IMG/M metagenome (GOLD analysis project Ga0214544, IMG submission 160074) | Root nodule microbial communities from cowpea collected in UCLA plant growth center, Los Angeles, California, USA - CNSS3 | ecosystem: Host-associated > Plants > Roots > Nodule | place: USA...
AAAAGAAAAAATAAAGAAAACCAAAATAAAATAAAATAAATAAACAAATAAAAATAAAATGAGATAAAAGGACATAATAAAATCAAAGCAAACCAAGATAAGTAAGAAAATAATAATAATAATAATATAAATAAACAAGTAAAAATAATAATAACAAAAAGTAATAAATAAATAAATAGATAAACAAAAAGTATATATTATAATCCGGACAAAATTGGGTGTTGACAACCATTTCTAACCTTTTTTAAAAAAATTAAGAATTACATTAAACAAACCCTTTAAATATTAGGAAAGAAAATGTATTAACCATTTCTAACTTTTCTTAATACTAACTTCTTTAAAACTTCATTGTTTTTATCTTTTAAATGGTTTCATTAAGAAAGTAATGAGCTTGATCACGTATTTATTTTAAGTCACTCACATGTTCATCTTCTAAATAATGTCAACACTAATTTAATAAAAATGACTTTTATTAAAAAAGTGAAGACTGAAACAAGAATTAAAAAAATTTAAAATTACATTAAATAAAACCTTCATTAGAAAAAAAAATGTTAACCTTATTTCTAACTTTTTTTAATACTAACTTCTTTAAAACTTTATTTATTTTTATCTTTTAAATGGTTTCATTAAAAAATTGATGAGTTTGATCACATATTTAATCAATTACAAAACTCCTTTTAGGTAAATATGCTCTTTTATTGTTTTAATATATTCTTTTTTATTTGAATTGTCGTAATTTAACTTATATTTGTACTTTTATCTTTTATCTTTATTTTTTTATAATACATTTAATTTATAATTTATTTTTTTCTAAATATTTTTAGTATTTTTGGCCTTTCTATTACTTTATAACTTGTAACATTTTAAAAAATACTACAAATTAAGTCACTCACACAGGGTTATTTTATAAACGGTGTCAACACCAATTTAATAAAAATGATTTCTTTTAAATAAAGTGGAAATTGAATTAAGGATAAAAAGGACTGAGAACTACATTAAATAAATCCTTCTTAGAAAAAAAATCTGTTAACCTTATTTCTAACTCTTTAATACTAACTTCTTTAAAACTTCATTGTTTTTATCTTTTAAACTGTTTCATTAAGAAATTTATGAATTTGATCACTTATTTAATCAATTACAAAACTACTTTTAGGTTAATATGTTTTTTTGATTGTTTTAAATTTTTTTGATTTTAATTGTTGTAATTTAACTTATATTTGTACTTTTTTCTTTCTTTTTATTTTAAATTTAATATATAAGTTATTTTTTCTAAATATTTGTAGTACTTTTGGTCTTTCTATTAGCTTATAACTTGTAAGACTCTAAAAAAAAATACTATAATTGAGAAACAATTTTTTTAAGAGATATTTTATTATTTTATTAATTAAAAGGATTAAGTATAAATAGATATAATTTAAATCAAGTTTCATTTTATAAAAAATATTATCTCTCTAGAAAATGAACATTTTCTTTTCGTTTAACATCTCTCTAAAATTCTAAAACCCATATGCTGCTTGTTTGAAAATTGAAGTACGTCATAAAACTTCTAGAGGTGATGTCTACCTTTCTATCCGATCAATTTATTCAATAGAGCACATTCATCATTTGCTCTCTTTAAAGTCTTTTGTTAATTTCGGTTGCATGTGTGGTGTTTAGGGTTGCATGTGTTGTTAAGAGTTCTAGATGAAGCTTTGTTCAGTTAGGATTGTTAGGGCATAATTAAATCGTTTATATGAGTTTTTCTTGTGCAGATATGCTTCCTTTGTGAATAAGAGAACTCAGAGGCATAAGAGATTGTGTGTAATTACTCATAGTCATGTAAAGAAAGCTAGATATTTATAAAATTTGTGTCATTGTTGAATGGAATTGATGATGATATTATGATCGTGAGTAGTTGAATTGTGTACGCGCTAATGTTTTTCTTATGATTAATAGTTGTGAATGTTAAAATTTCTAATTGGCAAGTGAAGTAATTGATATATGCTTGAGATTGACGAAAGGTATAAGGATATGTATATTTGGATCAAGTAACTTCAAATTAACTATTTTGAATTGGTATATTCTGTTTTGGCCTGTGAAAAGAAAGAAAAATACCTATTAAGGCCAATTGAACATATTTAGATAATTGTTACAAGCTTTGAATTATGCAAATTTATTGAATGAGTGTTTCACTCACTGAACAAGAGCATAATTTATGAAGTCAGAGAGGCTAGGGAGACCTCACTCGATTGGCGAGTGATCCTCTTGCTAAGCAATAATATTTTGATAAAAGTAAGAGAAGCATGTGTGATGTCACTAAGTGGGTGATATCAGATTGGCTAAGCGGATTTTTAAAATTACTCTTAGTGATCTTATTCTCTAAAGCAAGCGAGACACTCATTAAGGATTTCAATAAAAGAGTTTTGAGTTCAGAAAATCATGGTTCGTTGGGTGAGCTTGAGACTCACTGGACAAATTTTTAATGATTTGCTCACGGTACTTTCTCGTTGGGCAAACCATGATGTCATTGAGCGAGAAAGTGTTTTTCAACTGAAATGTTTTATTGGTTGAGAAAGAGTGAATTGTGAAAATACTTTAGAACATGTTTATATGATGGTGAATTATTGAAAAGAGAGGTACAATGTATAAATGGTATGAATGAGTGAGATTTAATAGCTTTAAGATATAAATGTGATGATGGTTTTTGATGAGGAACATGATGTATTTGCTTGTGATGTGATGAAAGTAAATGGCTTTGTAGGGAGAAAGTATTTCACTTAGTTGAACTTAAGGTGTATTGAATAGGATTCTTTTAAAAGATTATCTAGATCATACTAAATATTATGACTCACAAAAGGAAGATATTTAGGTAATGAGAGTCGATGAAGTTTCTTATGACATAATTAGTTTGAAAGAGAACCTTTCTTGTGAGTCATAGTGAGCTAATCATGTCATATGAAATGAACATAGGTCATATTTATGGGGTTGGGTAGAACCCAAGTACTAAAAGTCAAAATATATCAGAATTCATTGACAAATACATAATCTTTGAGTCCAACTCAATACACAAATCTTTTGAAATTAAAAATTTATAGTTGGTCTAGCTAGTTGTACACACTGAATGAATTGTTCGAGACTCGTTGTTTATATAAATACTTTGAACTGTTTATAAGTTTTAAACCTTTTTAAATATATTAACTTAACCATGTTTGTGGTTGTGTCTACTATGATCGTATAATTTACATAAGAGTAAGAGATAAAGCAGGTGAGGATCATAGTAATGAGATTGCATAGAAATTGTGTAGATAGTAAAAGGTATATATGTATATTTTCTTTTATATTTTACGTAGTTCCTCTCCCTTTTGGTTAAGTCTTATGTTTTTTAAAAACTTTGTTATGTAAATTAATAAAGAATACGGTAGACTATACTTATGTAATTAATTTGTTTAATACTAATTATGAAATGCTCTGCTGGTACTATTTAGCTTGTATCAATTATTTTCTATTTGTATCAAGTTATCTTATGGTGAACTGATATTGTTCTACGTATTTAAGTTCTTTTAAGTAATTACTTGCATTGCATCAAGTTATTATTTAAGACAGAATTAATTAATTTAAATTTAGAGACTTTGCGAAACAACTTACTTTAGTTTTTGTTGCTTTGAAATATACTTTTTTTTTTACTAAAATTTAAGAATAATTTTTATTCTCATTTTAATTTAAATTTTATTTCAATTTTAATTTATACTTTAAATTTTTATTACATATTATATTTTACAAAATTATGGACAACCACATATTGATATAATTTATGATAAGGCTATAAGAGGATACCTGATATGCAAGGGCCAAACTTTTAAGTTGACAAAGGGTTATATGGATTTAAATATTTTGTAATATTTAGCCAAATACACTTTTTAATAGGATAAAAATTTAGTTATTTTGTCACCAATACATAATTTTTCCGTTAACTTTGACAGACTTGAATTTTATTTCTCCTTACTTTCAACTTTTTTTTAATTCAAACAATCTTATTTTTCATTTTATTTATTTATCATTCTTTTCTTCTCATTTTCAACTCCTTAATGCAAATATAGACTAAAGAAAAAAATATAAAAGGAAATTGTTTGTACTGAAAATAACAATGAAAAATGTAACTTTTCGCGAATTCTATATATTTTACTATTCACTTAGCTATAAAAAGAAAAAAAAAAGTAAATAAAATGAATATTTTTCAACATAATCTTCTTTTACAGTAACTATATTAATAAATTTTATAAGGATTACTTAATTTTAATTAATTTTTCCTACTTTTATGTGTTTTCATTAAAGTCTATTATTACTATTGATTTCTGGCTCAAATAGCCATTGTGGTGTGCGGTCCTAAGAGACATTGATTTGTTAGGCTTTCGAATTTTGTGGTCTCTGATCTTAAAAAAAAAAAAAAAATCTTTCTTAAGAATGAAAATGACATTCTTGTGCAAGAGTTATTTGAAGGAGAGACACAAGAAAAGATTAAACTCAAATGAATAAAATCATACAAAAGACCTACACATTATTTTGAACTCATTTATTCTGGTAGACAATTTTTGTGTTCAGATTTAGGCAACCACAATTTTATGTGTTTTTGATTCATGTGATGTGGTGTGTTGTGTTCCTGAGCGTTTTGCCCCAACACACGTAGAACCATTTTCTATCAGGCGTTAGCTTTTTGCTGCCAATCATAAATTTTTCTTAGAGGGTTTTTAGATCTTTAAAATATTGCAACAAAATATTCATGATATTTGTTTCATAGGATGTGTGGTGCAGCTTTTTAAAATCTAAAAATCATTTTAAAGTTTAGAATAGAAGTTTTAAAATTCAGAGAAAGTTGGGCTTTAATCTTTTGTACTATGTATGTTTTTTAGATGAAATCATATTCACTTTAGGGATTTATATTTCGATGACTTAGTAATACCTTGGTTTCAGTAAGATAGGATATGTTTACTATTATACTATTAAGGCTTATTATCTTTCGAACAAGATAAATGTATATGAAATCCCTGACACTTTGGTGTAACTAAATTATCTAATTTATATTTGGTTAAATTAGTTTTGTTTGAATTTTGGTTAAAATAGTTCAAATAGGTTTTTATTTTTTTATTTTTAATTATGTTATTTTTTTTAAATTAATACAATTAAGACATTTTCCTTAGTATTGTATCAAAAGCGGTATAGACATGTCACATGTCAATTCATAATTTTAATTTTTTAGTCAATATGTGAGTTCAGTGTTATATTGGGTGGCATTATTAGTGTGACGTGACACTAATAATAACATGTGTATTTAATTCAATCTATATATTTAATATTTGATTAATTCAATCCTATTTTATTAAAAAGTGAAATAATGTTATTTCTTTTTAAATTAGAATAAAATATATTTATTTTGCATAAATGTTATAATAATAATTTTATTAAAATTAACATTTTTATCAAATATTTCTTCAATTATTTTTTAACCAACTATAACATATTATTGAATTCCATTTTAGAAATTACTTTTAATCTTAATGCTTTTAGTTCTTTATTTAATGTTTAGTTCTTGAAATTATATTGTTGAATTTCTTTCTCAAAATTCGAAAATATATAGCTATTTTATGTCTAAAATCTGAACTTTATAATTAATAAAATACTTGTTTAAAAGTAATTTATTTAAATGGAATCCAATAATATAATTAGAGTTAATTTTAAAATACAGATTAAATATATTTTTAATCCATTATTACTGCAAGAAAAATATTTATTAAAGTGGGCCAAAAGTCAACCCAAAGTATTAAAAGTGAACTTTAAAAGATAATTAACATCACTTTTGCGTCCTCCAAAATACCTACATCACGACCATAGATGCAGATCCATTACGCAATTAAAGTGGGTCAAGCCCACGATAAAGCCGACGCAAACAAAAAATAATAACATTAATTCAATATAGTAATCGCTTAACACACTAACTATTTTAAAGCAATGTTTGTATGGCCCACAATAAAATATACATAAAATTATTATTTAACCACAACATAAAACTAGTATAATAAAATCAAGTAAAATCTATATTGTGACAACTTAAGTAGAACCTGTTAAACCAATAATGCAACCAAATAAAAGGAGCGATAAGAATTGCTACTTTTTCAACCAAACACAATCAAATAAGAAAATACAACATGCACTAGGTCTTTTTGCACTTAATTGAGTATATTACATGGATACTACATTATAACTATTGTGGAGAAAAATATACATATACCGGATATAACAATTTAGAGCATATATATATATATATATATATATATATATATATATATATATATATATATATATATATATATATACTTCTATTAAGTGTAAAAATCCAAAAATTAATAAACTTATAGCAATTACAAAGTCATGCTCGGTGTTTGATTTACCCATATTTTTAGAAAGTGCTAACAACAAAAAAGAATTGAAAGTCACCAATTAATGAACAAATTTACCTTTTCTCAAGAAGTTCAAAAAGGGAAAGATTTTTAATACCAATGCTAGAAAAGAAAATTCACCTTATCATTCAACCTATGATGCACCGATACTTCAACTTATGTCACGTATCCGTGTCTGACATGTATCTGTATCTGATACTTTAGGATACCTTATCGATATTTATCAGTGAAGTATCTAATTTACAAAGTCGTAGTACAGTACAAGAAAATCTTTGAATAATGATCAATTTTAGTAATAAAAATAATTAGTCACTATATAGTAACCAATTTAAGTATCAATTTAAAAACTAAAAATTATTGACAACTAAAATAATTTCAAAAAATTATAATTAGTATATAAATTGATAATTAAAATAATTTTTATTATGAATTGATTTCTAAATTGGTCACTAACATTAGTTACCAAGATTTTGACTACCAAAATAATTGGTTTCTAAATTGGTTACTAACATTAGCAACCAAGGTTTTGACTACCAAAATAATTAGTCTATAAATTGGTCTTTAATTAGGAAATTGGTCTCTAACATATTTTTGGTTACTAAAATTGATCATTATTTAAGAGTTTTCCTACAATAGTACTTTTATGATGACAATAATTTATATTTTTATGTTGATAACTTTAGTACATACAGTTTTAATTTGGATTAACACAATAACAATCATATATTTACTATGTTTTTAAGAATTATTGTACCCAATTTTTAATATTCATATATCGCGTATCTATCACGTATCATGTCCTATTACTTTCAAAATAAACGTATCGACGTATCGGATACGTGTCGTATCCGATACACGCATCGTATCCATGCATCATAACATTCAAAACATGCATAACATATATCATAGGAAAATCCTGAAACACAAGTCAATTGTAAGTATTGGTTCAACATTGAATAGAATGACTTAGGCACCCAATACAATTATCACTGCACAATGGATAATCTTTTGTCCTTGTCACAATTTGATACATTTGGTCTCCAACTTTAAAAATGAATTGATATAGTCATTTTAACCTAATTATGTTAAATTCTTTTGACATCTCAAACTATTTTCTAGCTGATATTGAAGTAAAAACGTGTTAAATGGTATAATAATTCAAATACTAATATTAAACATGTCAAAAAAATTTAACGTAATTAGATTAAGAGAACTATATCCATTTACTTTTAAAGTTTGATGATCAAAATATATCAAACTTTAAAAAAATAAAATTCAATTTAAATAAATTTTGAGAAGTAAAAACATATTTAACCATTAAATTAATAACCAAATAAATATACCGTCATCTCTATGTGTTTGCCGATTAAGAAAGATATTCCCTCCAAGCTGTGTTTAGTCTTCAGTTGCATCGATTGGAAGCACACAATTGGGGTCAATGTTTTATAACTTAATTGGATGCAGTATCATTGATGTTGTAATGTTGTTTTCCAATGAAAATTATTATTTCACTTAGATAATCTTTATAATAAATCATTCTTTAAATATCATTGTAGACTAATACGATAAAATTTGAACTTTTATTAAAAATCAGTTTCGACGAAATTTACAGTATTCCGTGTTAGTATTATCCAAAAAAAAAATGTGTAAAAGATCTTTATATTTTCATCAAATCAAAACCAATCATATAAAATAAATCTATCAGTTTTTATACAATTAACTAAAAAAGCATGAAAACTATGACGTTGCTATGTATGTTATTATTTTTAAATTTGTTTTTTCCCTTTAAAAAGTAAAAACACTGTTTGATTAAAATAATACTTTTTTTAAAAATTGTTTTCAAAATTAATAAAACTTTTAGTCTTTAAAATCTTAAAACCAAACCACCCTGAGGTTTGTTTTACTTGTCAATTCCAAATTATTTTCTTGCACATTTACATTCACTTTCCTCATTTTTACGTTCTAAACTTTATTTTATAAAATATTTTTTAAAAACAAAGAAAAACAAAAACAATACTGATGTATAGAAAGAGAGAATTAAGTTACTTAAATTTCAAGATTTCCAAAACAGAAGTGATTTATTTCTCCCATTGAATTTTATATGTCGTATAGTTAGGAAGAACAGTTTTCCTGCAGTAGGACCGATCTCAATCGGATCCATTTAACATGGTAGTTTAAATGAGTTAATTTCTTCCTACACCCCTTAATTACTAACTACACCTCCATAATACTAGGAAAAGACTTAAACATCTTTTATCACTGCACCACCGCCACCCTCTATCATAAAAGAGGAGGTTAAATCATTTTATTGGTCTTCATCTTTTAGAGAAATTTCAAATTGGTATTTTTTTTTATTTGTCTTAATTTAGTTTTTATTTTGGTAAATTTGTTGTAATCAGGTCTTTTTTGTTAATAATGCACTAACCGCATTAAAAATGTGTCATGTGTCCGTTCGTATTTTTATATTTTATTTTTTTCTAACTTTTTTTTTTTAATTTTCAATTTCTTAGCAACTCTTCAGAATTAGAATATTTTCCCCCATCAAGCATATTAGTCCATTCAAAGACTATTTTCAATTCCTTCGCAAAAAGAGTTTCCTTAGACGTAAAAGTAGTAGGAATTGCCTCCTCATAACTACAATAAGAGGAATCTAAGTGTTGTATGTAACATCCTGTCAGGATATTACAAATTTATAATAAAATAAAGAAAATAAATAAATAACCGAGCATTTAATAATACCTCATTTTCCCAAAACGTGGGAAAATTAAAAATTTATTAAATGAGCAAATAAAGTTCATAACCGTCCGTTGTGAAAACTAAAAGAACAATGTTATAAAATCACCTAAGGGTTTACAACTATTTCCAAAAGCAATAAAGAAAACATAAGAAATCCCCGAGTCGAACCCCTCTCTGTGACTAAGCTTCACCTGAGTCACCTGCATCAACAACATCTGCTCCTGTGTACCGCGTACACGATCATCGCCAAACATACGCAGATAGGGTGAGCTTAACAGATAAAACATACATAATGTTACAGACATATATATCTACATTCACACATATCACTGTACATAACTTAACATCCCACATGGTTCTATACTTTAATTCCTACCATTTGACCCCCCAATCAGAACATTCGTGTTCTACATCGTCTAATGATTACTTCAAGGTGACTTGCTGCCATACCTATCGGCCACAACAGATAGAGCACGTCCGGGAAAACATGCTACGGATCATACACCGTAACGCTAGGTAGAGTTCCCATATACGAACATAGTTTGTATCATCCCAAGACTACCAAACTTGTCAGCCAACAACTGAGGAGGGCAATCTATCTGGACCCATCCGTACTGGCCATAACCAGCAAACTCACACCGACAACACTCGCCAACCCGAGCCACAACTCAAGGGTTCCTCGTGTTCATCCGCTATCCCGAGCCACAACTCAAGAGATGCTATTCCGAGCCACAACTCAAGGAATACCACGTGCTTAACCCCTATCCCGAGCCATAACTCAAGGGATATGTTCCGAGCCACAACTCAAGGACCTCCAGCAAACCCACCTTTAAAGCACCGCTAGACGCCTTGTAGATCATAATTTCTCAATCAAAAGCCCAAGCTGCAGCAGTACAAGTCGCCTGGCAAGGGACACGTGCCGCTAGGCACTGCCAGCTCCCAGACCGCCTGGCGGGTGTCGCGTACCGCCAGGCGCACAACGCCTCAAAATCCATCTCGTCGCAGGTACCGCCTGGCGGTACTACCCTCACCACCAGGCGCCCGCCACCCAGTTACCCTCTGTTGACCAGCTATCGCCTGGCGGACCCACTCGCGCCGCCAGGCATTGTATCAGTACAACAACATTCCATTTGAATTTCCTATCACAAATTTCCAAGGTTCAAAGATTCTGGCTCCCAATGCACTCCTCACTGAATGGATCACAACCATTCTCATGGACTTGGCTAGTCCCAATGTACCTGTATTACTTGGAATACTTAAAACTATTTACCCAATCTAGGTTCACGTATCCTTATTACGATTCAGTATAATACACTCCTTTCTCTAAACAATACCCATGATCTTACGATACTTGTTCTTATTTCCTTCCTCTTTATAGCATACTTAATTATACAAGTTTGTCTTGCTATCTTTTATACTTGTTTCCACCAAACGCAGATTTGCATCTCACCTTCCAATTAGACCTCTCGAAATCAAATATTGCACTCTCACTGTTTTAGGACTCATACCAGAACCTCCATTTCGTTTATTCCTTGTTATTCTAACGTACTCAACCTTCACATATCCTATCCAACATCTAGATAATTTCATTTCATAAACTCTCAATTCCTAAGACTCCAAACTTCATCTAAATGCAATCATTATCACCCCAAACTCCCTCGGACCCTTGACTCCCACTCAGTCACAAAAAAAATGTCACCTCTGCACTGTTGCCGCCGTCGCCTGGTGGCAAGCTCCGCGCCGTCGGGCGGTGCATTAGTTCTGGACATTTCCAGATCCCTACACTACACCAACTAGACTCCAAATTTCACCCAGTTCTCACAATCTCGCATATAAAGAAAAATCCCTTATATGACTGTACCTACCCATAAATTTTTCCTTTCATAATTTCCCCACAAATGAAGTTTACAATACCAGATTCTCCAATTTTTTTTTCATCTAAAAACCTAGTTGCACTGTTTCATTCACTTAAACCTCAATTACACGACAATCAACAATATTTCTAACATGTGATCATAATTCAATGATTATTACAGATTTTTTTTCGATTGGAAATCGTCAAGAACCCCAAAAACAAAAAAAATCAAGCCCTTACGCTCGTGTCGCCTGGCGGCTGGATTAGCCCCGCCAGGCCCTTCATCCCAAATCCAGAAACTGGTGTCAACCCCCAAGCGTCGCCTGGCGGCTGGGAGTGTGCCGCCAGGCGGTTCCCTTCCCAGAACACCAAAACAGCACAAAAATAGATGAGTCGCCTAGCGGTGGTTCATCACCCTCCAGGCGGTTTCTGGAAATTTTTCAGAAATGCAGAATTTCGTGATTTTAACAACATATAGGCATCTAGATTATCATACATCACATGATATTATTATTCAAAGCAAAACAGTGGAGTCCAGCTCCCCTAACCTGATCTCCTTTGCTACACTTGAAATCCTCAAGCTCTTTCCTTTGGTCACCAATGGCCACTCTTGAATTTCCTCAACCCAGCCTCAAAATTCACTTACGCCAGTCCCCTCACACTCACTTTTCATCTCTGTTTTCTAGGTCTATGTTCAGCCTTGCAAAACCTTGCCTAAACCCTCATTCTTGCCTTTTAAACTAGTGCTTTAGGCTAACCCAAGAATCAAAAACGAAAATGCACCTTATTATCTTTTAATGGCCATTCATTTCTCATTATGAATGGTGATTACAGCCACCCAGTAGGTTTCTTTTACCCCTTCCAATTCCTCCCAAAGTTAACATTAGCAAAAGAAAATAAAGTTTAATTTGAGTTTCCCAAGACTTGAACCCATAACCATGCAATTGCCAAACCAATATCAAACCATCATGCCAATTCATATTTCATGCTAACACTCATAATTCAATTATCATATCATTCCATAACATGACTTCACAGATTTAAATAATAAAACAATAACACAAGTTAACATACATAGGACTCGAACCCAAGTCCTCCCACACAATCAAAGTACTCTCAACCACTTGAGCTAGTACTTTTCCACGTCATACTCTTCATAATTTAATGTCATAATTATTTTCCCACATGCATTTATTAATTATTTATTTATTTAATTAATTAAATCCTACGGGTCTTACATTGTAAACCTTGCAAACTATCAATAATGGGAGTGACATCCTCCAAAGAAGGCATATCAGTCAAAGAATCAGAATTCACTAGCAAACGATCACCAATAGAAACATTTGTATTCTAAACAAATAGAAAGTCATGCACATCACATAACATTAACATGATTTGGCTGAGGTTGTGATTGAGCAGCAAACGATACCATCAAGATTACACCATAATATGTTGAACTATAGGCTCCACTACAAGCTCCCCTACAACATCCACAATAGGGTCCATCATAGGACTCACATGATCCACCACAAGCACCATATCCTCCACTACAGACTCCACCACAAACTCTATAACAGGACCCACAATAGCTTCCACATGTTATAACCAAACCTAAAGAGCCTTTATTCCCATCTTTGGAACCTACCACATTAGGACAATAAAGTTGTTTTATTTGTGTCAATTATTTTCGCCTCACCATAAATTACATTGGCATCTTGTTGTAATCGTCTACAATTGGATAGATCATGACCAATCATTTTACAATTTGAACAAAAAAAAACATCTTTTCATATTCCACATCAGTCATAAACGTAAATCTTGACTTTTCCACCAAAATTTGATTAGGCAAATCATATAACAAATCAACATCAATCTAGACACATGCAAAGAAACCTTGAGACTTATTATTAATGTAATTATCTAAAGGTAAGGTTGTGTCAATGCCACGCACAATTTAAAAAATCATCTTTAACTGCCAATATTCCAAAGAAAGGCCATGTAAAAATCTTTAGTCAAAGAAAAAATACGAAGGATTTAAGGAGACAAATTCCAAACTCTAACCATCAAAACCTTTCTCATATCCTCAAGCGAGGAAAAAGCAAATTCATAAAGCCCTTATCCAAGAGGAATTGTCTTCTATTGACCCAAATGCTTCTGGCCCACATCAAGCTTCTTATAAAGATCGAAATGCATGATAGGTTTATCCTCTTTTGTTAACAAAATACACCCGTGCAAATGATTTTTGCACTCTTGCATACCAACAAGATAAACTTCTTCAACCATATGTACCAAGACAACATCTTCCTTTATTGAAGGAGAAGGTAATTGTGATAAAGGATTATTATAAACATTATGAAGAACCTGGGCAAATGTATGTGTTTGTGCCCACACATTTGAAGAAGATTTAGATCTTTGGGACTTTATATCCCTTAGGTTGCTTACAAGATCAAAAGGAGAGCCCTGTTCATCTAAATCTTCTTCAAATGTGTGGACTAAAAAACATACATTTGGTCAGGTTCTTAATGATGTTTATGATAATCCTTTATCACAATTATCTTTTCCTTGCATAAAGAGAGATTTGGTATCAATACAAATTGATGAAAATGTTTATCTTGCTAGTCTAGAGGTGTGCAAACAACAAGGAAACTTGACAGAGTAAGGAAAAAAATGATATTAAATCTTAATCAAGAATTTTTAAATAGCACTAATGAGTTTTAAAGGTTTTTTTTTTATTATTCCCAAATACATTTTATGAATTTTGAAATGTTTTTATCAAAAATTTCATTCCAAAAAAAAAAGATTTCACAACACATTTCATACATTCCAAAAATTTTGTTTCAAAAATAACATTCTGAAATTTTTGTCCTCAAGTTGTTTTTCTAAAAATGTTGTTCCAAAAATTCTAAAAACTTATCCGGGAAACCTTTCGAAATATGTAATCCAAAGTCACCTTTTCTCAGGGCAAAATGATCATGGATTTATTTTCGGGGTGGCTGTTTGAAAGTTGTATAAAAGAAAGACGACTTTATATGAAAGTCGCATTGTTACATAACAACTTCGAATCTAGTATATAAAATTAGAAATCATACCCACATAGTAGGACTTTAAAGATATACGTGAAGAAGTCATGCTCAAAACAACTTTCAATTTGATTTGCACAACTTTAATTAAATACGTACTGAACTTGTGTCAAAACCAAGAGAAACATTCAGAGAAATGTATGTAGAAGTCACTATGTACAAACCACTGCCTTGAATTGGTTCTTTATCCACATATGAATTATGTTGGGTGTGCTTTATTTGTGTAGGGTATTTGAAGTCTCGAAATTAGAGGACAAATCTCTCTAACTCTATTGACTGATGTTTGATACTTGGTTCTTAAGTGGTGAGGTCAAAGGACGAATGCCTCTGGACAGAGAATTTTATGAATTGACACTTGCTTATGAGGGTCTTTGGTGTGTCGAAGCCAATAGATGAATGTTTCTGGACAGATAACTTATTAACTAGTATTTGATACTTGATTCTCGATTGTCAATGTTAGAGGAATAATGTCTTTGGACTGAGAATTCTATGAACTGAGACTATTTGTGAGGGTCTTTAGAGTGTTGAAGTCAGAGGACATATGTCTCTTGGGCAGATAACTCTATCGACTAGTGTTTGATACTTGGCTCATGAGTGTCAAGATCAAAGAATGAATCGCCTGGATTAATAACTCTGAATTAAGGTTTTGTTGCATTTTAAAAATTACTAGTAGATTATCTTCAATTATCTAAAACTTTGAATACTTATTAAGATGTGTGAAAGTGATTTTGGAAAGAGTCTGACCAGGAAGGACAATTTTTAAATTTTTCCATATGTAACTCATTTCTCTTTTCTGAGAAACCAACGTGGTTAACTTTCATGTTTTACTTTTAATAAAAGAAAATATTTTTGGAAAAAGTTATTTTTTCATATGTTTGAGTTTTTAAACACTTTCAAAGTTTATTTTCAAAATTGAGAATTTTACTTTATTATGTTAGTTTATCTTTGAAAAATATGCACTAGAAAAATTGGTCAATATTAGAAGATGATTGGAAACAATCTTTTAGTCATATTATGTTTTTTATCAATAAACTTTATGTGGTAAAACAATGATTTTTATTGAAATTTCCAATAAAACAAGTATAATTCGTATTAATTATAGATCTTATAAAAGCAAACAAAATTAATTTTCAAATTACCATTATTGAGACTTAGTAGAACATTTTCCAAATATGATAATACATAAATATTGATAATAATAAAAAACACAGAAAATGTAAATGCATGCGAAAACATTTTAAATGTGAACAGTAACAATTTGGCTTTCTTCTTAGCTGACTAATTATTTGAAAAAAAATATATAATATATTGTGTGTATGTGTATATTGAATGAAGTCCTATGAGAGCACAACTTCGAATTTTATATGTAAGTTGAAAGTTCGTTATGGAACAACATTACGTTTATATAAATACAGTTTAACTAAACTCGTCTTACCTTTACATGACTTTTTGATATGGCAAAAACAATAAAATTGAAAGTCATTCTTTCTTGACATGATTTCAGGTAAGCTTTTGAACACCCAGAAAATTCTTGTGCATAGGACACGACATCTTCGGGTAAAGTCGTTGCACAACATACTCAAAAGCAATAATAACTTTAGAATCTGTCCATCTCTACATAATTTTTGTTCCAAAGTGTATAAATCCATTTGGTAAAAAAACCATTGTATGTATGTTGTTCATCTTGACCAATCATGTTATCTAGATAATGTATGTCAACAATATATCTTTCATATATCCATATTGACCACCGACAAGATTGGAACAAACAAAATGCATTTTTATCCTGTAGCAATGGGCGGTCTTGAATGTGACAAATCTGAATAAATACCTCACGTAAATAACACCTCATAATTATTATTATTATTATATGTTGTTCTACTTATGGCTCAATGCACATTTATCGTTAATTGCAGCGAGGGTTTCTTACTTTAAAATAAAATTGAGATGAAAATAGTAAAGAGGTTTCCAATATCTTCTGCTCATTAACTCAGTATTCTAATCATCCTTAAATTATTAAAAAGTAATTAAAATAGTAGATTAACTCAGTATTCTAATCATCCTTAAATTATTAAAAAGTAATTAAAATAGTAGATGCCACTTAGCAGTATTCCCTTTGCCTTTGCCTTTGCCTTAACCCTTGGTGCCGCTCACCACCACCCAACAACAGGACAGGAAGAGCACCGAAGAAGTCGTTCTCTAGTCGATGTCCAGGTCCAACGATTTGAGATCTGCTCATTTGTATTTTTTTAATATGTTGATTTTGGCCCATAAAGTTGTATTATTATTGGGTTGTTGAGATCTGTTCTTGACTGAGTAATGTTCTATATTCTTATGTTGTTGAGATTTGTTCTTTACTGATATAATGGTTTGTTCTTAGTATGCAGAAGATGTATTTTAATAAAGATGGTCTTAGTGCTTAAGAAGCACTCAGCATTGCGTGGGTAATAAATAATGTAGAAGCCAATGACAGAAAAAAACAAAATCAGACACAATAATCCAATGAGGACACACCCCTTGGTCTCAAAGTGTTGCTCACACATTCAGGAATAATCAGCAATAATACCATCACCATTCCAACAACAATGACTAGACAGAAAACCCTGGTTGCTTTTGTGATAACAAAAAGCCAAGACAACATATCAGCATTATTGATCAATCACATTAACAAGTTCCCCCCCATAACATCCCAATCCCCGCAATCTGAACCAAATGTACAGAAAACGAAAAAGAAGCTACAGAAGATAAATACCTCTACAATCGGCTCGGCTTGAGCATTCCACGACCACCCTCTCATACACAAACATTAGAAACGTGATCCCTGCAGTTTCAGCACAAACAATATAACTTACCGTTCTTAATCTAACCTTTACAATTTATTAAACTAAGAAATTTAAAGAACCAGATCGATGCAGTTCTTTCATAACTGTAGAATATCTTGATTACTCATGGTTAATGTCCTTCGTCGTCATGAAAATCGAAATCGGTGATACTGAACATGGCATGTAATATAATAATATATACCTAAAATAATAAATCCAGCATTTAAGGCAAGATATCATACATACATGTAATACTACAATACCAGCGTCCACAAATGATCATAATTAAAGGCGAATTGAATTGAATTTCTACACAGTGGAAAGGGAGGGGTTTCCTTTTCCCAGTTTCAGTTTCCTCATTCGAAGATCACCGCAATCCAAGCCGCAACCGCACTGCGGGGAGACGAAGAAGTTATCAAGGGAAAATGAAGCGGAAGCGACGCCGACGGAGAAATCGAGGTCGTCGCCGACGCGAACGACGTGGAGAATGTTGAGCCAGAAGAAGAGGACCTTCACACTTATCCCGTGCAGTTCTGTGAGCCTACCGTCGGATATGTAGCCGGTGATGGTTTTCTGGTAATTCAATTGGTACGAACCTTCGAGGGAGAAACTGCACGAACCGTTCAGATCGGCGCGGAATTTACCGCTGGACGGGTCCAGTTCGTAGCTGGTCACTCCTTTAGGGAGAAGGCCCTCCGGAAAGCGAAATCTCTCCAGCATCTCATACGCCGTCGGTGCGGCGGTAACAGCGCCGATCGTCGGCAAGAGGAGGAGGACGACGGCGGCGAAAGACATGCTCAGTCTTTGGAATCGGATTGAGATTTTGTTTGATTCATTTGGGGACTCTAGCTCCATGGTTTTGTATCTCCTGCGATTATGGAATCAATGAAACGTCGGCGTTTCGCAATGAGAAGGGAGAACCGTTGGATTCGCCACTTGAGTTTTTCTTTTTGGATGGATGGAGATGATGATACTGATTGCCTAGCCTTTATTCCGGCACGAATCTCGAACCCTTTTCTATTTTTTAATTAATTTTGCTAACATTATTTTAACTGCTGTCACCTGCTGCACCGAATCACCACCGATATATGGGGAGATGAACTCAAAAGATCCCCTTGCACACTTTTCTCAAAACATATTTGACTATTATTATTAATATTCTTTTAGACTATTTTTTTATTGTGTTTTACCGAACATGTTTTGGAAAAATATCATTAGTCATAGAAAGGTTAAAATATCTTTTTTGTCTCAATTTTTGTCAAATTTTTTCAAATAAGTTCTATCAATTTTTGTCAATTTTGTTTGGATTTTCTTTTGCTAACACCGTTTAAATTATGAACGGCCATGAACAGGGACTGCCACGTGTCACTTCGTGATTTTTTTGAAATTTTTTATTTTTATTTTTATATTTTTTTAATATTTTTTTAATATTTTTTAAATGTACACATGTCAACCCAGGAGCATGCCATGTGTCACTTCGTGGTTTTTTTGAATTTTTTATTTTATTTTTTTGAATTTTTTTGAATTTTTTTAAATGTACACGTGTCAACCCAGGAGCATGCCATGTGTCACTTCGTGGTTTTTTTGAATTTTTTATTTTATTTTTTTTGAATTTTTTTTGAATTTTTTTGAATTTTTTTAAATGTCCACTTGTCAACCCAGTAGCGTGCCACGTGTCAAAGTCAATACTCTATATTCAATTTGGTCCCTATATTTGTTATTTTTGTTCAATTATGTTCAAATTTTTGTTAACATTAACCAATTTGGTCCCTATGGAAGATGTGACTAAATTTATTTTTTATATCAAAGTTATAATGATGTGAATTTTAATATATTATATAAAAATATTTAATAAAAAATGTGAATTTTAATATAAAAATTAAATTTGGTTTTAATTTGGAGAGGGACCAAATTGGTTAATGTTAACAAAAATTGGGATCTAATTGAACAAAAATAACAAATATAGGGACCAAATTGGTTAATGTTAACAAAAATTGGGATCTAATTGAACAAAAATAACAAATATAAGGACCGAAATGAATTTAGAACACTGAGTTGACACGTGGACATTCAAAAAAAATTAAAAAAAAAAATCAAAAAAATTTGAAAAAACCACGAAGTGACACGTGGCACACTCCTGGGTTGACACGTGTACATTTAAAAACAATTTTAAAAATAAATTTAAAAAATATAAAAAATAAAATAAAAAATAAAAAAATTCAAAAAAACCACGAAGTGACACGTGACAGTCACTGTTCAATGGACATTATTGATTTAAACGGTGTTAGCAAAAAAGGACCTAATTAAACAAAATTGACGAAAATTGGGACCTATTTGAACACAAAACCAAAATTAGAACTTATTTGAAAAAACTTGACGAAAATTGGAAAAAAAAAGGTAATTTAACCTTATAAAGATATATAGACAAAATTTTCTTTTAGTAGCAAGAGTGTTCCTATTATGGGTGTGTGGGGAGGGGAGACATGGACGAGAGAAAAGAAAAAGTGATATAATTAATTTTTTTATTTGATTTGCTTGAAGAAGAAATAATTTAAAAAATGTAGAACATTTTCTATTTTTTAACTTATTCTGTTATATTGTTTTTCACAGAAACCATATTTTTTCATCAAACCAACGAGATGAAATAACTTTATAATTTTTTATCTCTATCTTTTATATATTAATTCCACTAAATAATTGAATATCCAAATTTACCTTTACCTTTCTTTTTCTATTTTATCAGCTTATTTCTTCTATATTTCGATCTTCCATGTTTATTTTCAAATAAAAAAACGCTATAAAGAATCTAATAGACTTCTTTATATACATAATATTATCCAAAAATGATTCATGTTTATTTTGTATTCTATAAATAATAAAATATAAAATAAAAACAAGGTTTTTCTTTTGGTAGTGAATGAATAAATATATGGCCAGAAATACTTTATTTTAGAAATCATAAAGTTATAAGTGATGTTGAATAAATAAAGTAAAGTTTATAAGGTTTTATATTTTTAATAAATTTTAATAAAAATGTGTTTGAAAAACATGTATTGCTCATGTATTATCACATTTTCCTATCTCAGGTAATATAAGACTGATTAACTTTTGAATAGACATGTCAAAATTGGTTAGACATGTCGGGGCTGACCCAGCTAACAAAAGGGTAGGTTGAGTTGCATATTTGAACCACTGAACCTGTCCCATCTTGAGATTTCTTTTGCAAAACATAAAGTGTGGGCTTATGGACCAGATGGACATGCATAGAAAACAAAAGAGAAATCTTGTCATAAAATTGGCTAAGATAGTGGTTTTTCTTTAAGCTTGTGGAATTCTCAACACTCTTTTGTCTCTTTGTCTTCAGAAATCTGTTATGTTTTACTTGTAGAATAGTTATCTTAAACTGTTATGTTCTCTCCTTGATAGGCTATAGGTGTTGCTTTCTTTTTTGGTTTTATGTGTTTTTGTTCTTTGCTTTTTTATGTGTAAAAGGGTTGGAGCACCCCTAAAATGCTTTTCTATTTATATATATTTTTATTGTTAATAAAAAAAATCTCGACTCGTCAACCTGTCGAGTCATCAGAGGGCCAACTCACCCTAACCCGCAACTCGTTTCAAGTTAACCTAAGTGCAAATTTTGTTGGTTCTAAGCTCATTTTACACCCATGTTGCAGCCTTGCACCAGCCAAACACTCTTATTCTTTTTTAGCCACACAGAGGTGGGAGATATGCCCTACCACGACCACCCCCACTCATAATCCACCACTCCCACCACACACAAACACGCCACGAGACACCACCGCACGAACCACCACCATGTGAGATCGAGCGACAAGGTAACCCATAGTGGGCTCTAATTGAGATTTTTGGTTGCCCTAATTTTTAGGGATTGAAATTTTTGGTTGTCTTGATTTTTACAGATTGGGATTTTTACAGATTTTAGTTTCTAGTTACCCTAATTTTACAAGTTTTATGTCTTGGTTTTCCTATGCATGTGGAGGGGGAACATGATGGAGAAAGAAAAGGTTGAAAATGATCAAAAAGAAGAAACAATGACGAAAAAGGGCAACAAGAGAGACAAAGAAACGGCGGGCAAGCCCGCCAGCCCGCCAACTCGATCAATAATGGGACAGGTTCATTTTGTAGACCCATTTTTTGATGTTGGACTGACCCAATCCGACCTAATTTTGACGGGTTAGAAGCGGGACGAGCCTAAACAGGTTAGGTTGATCCAATTTGACATCCTATTTTTGAATGTCATTTTTATGTGATTTGATTCGTAAAATTTAAGATGTTGTATTAACATTAATCTTATTTCAATTTATTTTTTATTAATTTATGTGTATGTTACTAATATTTTTACAGTTCATAAATTTATTGCTCAAATGGAAGATGTATGAACTATTTGATTAATATGTCTTGTTATTATTATTATAATAATAATAATAATAATAATAATAATTATTATTATTATTATTATTATTTAAAATAAGTCTTTCTATATAACATTTAGATTTATGTCTTTTTATATAACATTTAGATTTATGTGCAAAGATATAAATTAGAAATAAGTATTTATTAATTAAATAATGTAATACCTTAGGTTAGGTGATTAGGGTAAGCTATTTTGATTGGTTAGTGAGTTAATGAATGATGGGTACAATGGTGAAGAGAAGGGTTGGTGAATGAGCTTGACATTGAGTTAAGTATTAAATTTAATGGTCTTTTCTCTAAGTCACTTCTATTTTGGTATACCATTGTTATGGGTGTTTGAGAAGTATTTTAAAATCGTTAAAAGTACTTTTTTTTATCGGTGATAAAAAATACATTAAAAGAACAAAAATGATGTTCTAGAAAAGAAGTTTATATACACAAGATAATAGAAATTAATAAGTAAAATAGTATAGTTTCTACCCTCCTAATTACTAAAACTTTCTAATACATAAACAAGATCGGTGTACATCAAAATAATGACCTTGCATTATGTTTTTGTTGTTGTTCATATAAATAAAAATTTAATTGTCTAAAGAAATCTCTCACATGTTACATAATGAGGAAATAGGTATGTATAAAACATGCACTCCAACCTACAATATTAGAGATCTCGACTTTTCAGTCAAAGAATGACTAGGGCAGATATGTAATACTTTATCAGATTCAGATAATTGATGTATCTACCTTCAAACAAAACAACTTAAGGATTTATGCATAAAACTGGACAAAAACACCAATCGGAGTATGAAAAATCTAACTTTTGGGACTTTATGTGTAATCCAAATCCAAGCTTTTACTTGAGCTAAGTTAAATACCTCCTCCAACATCCTTCACAGTGGACCTAAAAATGATATTGTTCCTATGCGTCCATATTGTCCAAACTATAACAATGCACACACTTCCACAAATTGTTACTTTTATTGGTTAACGTAAATAGTCTAAACTGATAGAAGTGATTATTTGATATATTATGATGTGTTGTGACAATTCCCAATCCTTTGTCACCATTGTTCCAAATTTTACCTACTGATATTCAGTTGAAGAATAGGTGTTGAATTGTTCTCTCTCCCTTCCCAAACATGATACATTCACGACTTATGACATCTACCCCCTCCTTTTGTTAGATTGTCATAAGTTGTGATTCTGTTTAACAATACTTTCCAAGCAAAATGTACAACCCTTGGTGATGATATGATATTCCAAAATTGGTCATTTAGATTTGTATCTTCCCCCTGATATACAGTTAAAGAATAGGTGTTAAACTGTTTCCTCACCCCTCCCACAAATGAGACATTCACGACTTATAACATTCACCCTTCTTTTGGTTAGATTGTCACGATTTGTGATTCTGTTTAACAATACTTTTCAAGCAAAATGTACAACCTTTGGTGATGCTATGATATTCCAAAATTTTTATAGATTTGTATCTTTCCCATAGTTATTTTCTAATTTTATTATGTACTTATTTCACTATGTAAATGTTAGTTTTACCATCCTTCCAAATTCACTCGTCTTCCTTCCTTATTCCTTATATTTATTGTACACTTGCTCAACTCATTTAATAAAATATCAACATATGATTTCTCATGTTTGAACCATTCTCTTGGCCACTCCAATTTTCATTCACAAGACTCATTGTTGCAAAAACCCATTTCCCCTATTAATATTTGTAAAATTTAAATTTAAATTTAAAATATTTAATATTTTTATTACATTTTTTATATTAAAATCTAAATTGTTTTATATTTAAATTTAAATTTTATAAATATTATTTTACTTTTCTTAAATATTTCTAATATTTGAAATATTTTTAAATATCAATTTTAAAAGTATCGGTATTTTAGATTATAAATATTAGAAGAAAATATTTGATAATTATATTCTAATAATATTTTAAAAATTATATTCTATTTTAACAATTAAATAAAAGAATTATATTAAATTTAATAATTTTTAATTGAATTTCCAAAAATAATTAATAAAAATGTCAATTTTAAAAAAAATATTAGTATAATTTTTATAAAAGATATTAAATTTAGTGTCAATTAAAAAAGGACAAAATTGATTCATTTTAACTAAAATTGGGACGAAAATGAACAAAAATAACGAATAGAGAAATTATATTGAACAAAAATAATGAATATATAGACTAAATTGAAAAAAAAAACACAATCACAAACTACACGTGGCACACTTATGACTTAACGCGTGGACAATTTTTTTAAAATTTAAAAAATTTTAACGAAAAATTAAAAAAACAATAAAAAAATTTTAAAAATAAAAAAATTAGGAGCTGACACGTGATATGTACTATTCAAAAATATTAATTATTTAAACAATAGTTAGTAAAAGAGATTAAATTGACCAAAATTTGACGAAAACAAAGACCTAATTGAATACAAAATAATAATGAGAACCAAATTAAATAAAAATAATAAAGATAAGAATCAAATATATATTTAAGCCAAGATTATTATGACGGTGTAGATGTTTCTTTTTATATTATTTTTGAAAGAAAATACTGAACATATTCGAAAGATATGACTCATAAAAATTTACAATCCCCGTTTCAACTTAAAACAATAATAAGTTTTTTTATTGTTTTTGTTTCTTTTTATATATTTTTCTTAATGCCTATTTTTATCCAATATAAGACATCCATTCACATTTAGACTCCAGCATTTCAAGAGATAAAAATAGACTGTATAAGGTTTAAAATCTTGTTATTGTGTTTTTTCTTCTTATTTTCTTGTGTAGATATTATAAAATTTGAAAATATAGTTGAGTAGTTTAATAAGAATGATTAAAAAATTTAATATACATCTTGTAAAGGTAAATCACGATAAATTTTTACATCTTTTTTCTTGCATATTAAAATTTAATTGAAATTTTATTTGTGCACGTATGAAAAGTTATCAAATATTATCTTGATATTTCTTGAAGCTTAAATATGCAGTAAGAATTATCTTAATCAAAAGGGCATACTACACCCTTATGCAAATATCTTTTTAACCGACATCTTGAACTCATTATTTAATTTTATCGTTTTATTTACTAATTAGAATTGGATTGAGAAAGAAGTTCATTAATTTCAAACCTAATAAACCACGACTCAACCCAACTACATATAAATATATAAAATTAAGATTATCTATATCTATATAATGGATGTCATTACCTTAGTGAAATAATAACTAGAAATTTCAAAAATTGAAGTATTTTATACTTAATAACCAGTTGTTTCTTTTTAATCACTCAGCTCAAGAATCCAACTCAATTCAATTATAATTAAATTGAATAAAGTGTTAAATACTCACCCTGTGTTCTTATTCCAATATATCAGTTTACGCAAACATGGATTACGATGGCTGGCTAAATACTTACAAGTCCATAATAGCTAGCTATTGGATGCTTTCTTTGCCATGTCCTTGATTTCATGGAAATAAAAAGAAAAAAAACACTTTATCTATATCATCATTCATCTATAATATCGGACACTGGTAGTTGTCACTGCAAAGTTCTTTGATTGAAGTTTATTTTGACTGACTTTTGAACTTCCCAAATCTTCTGCCACACTATTTTGGATTATCAGAAAACCATTCCACTAGCTTCCTATCCAACTTTTGATGACTGTTCAAAACATTCATACACATATCATCTCTTCATTTATGAAGATGTGCCATGTGGATTTATTCGTTTAATGTTCAATTGACGGAACTTCCACATAAAGCAGTTCCTAATCCTCTGTTTCCAAAATTATTATCCAAGTTGTTGACAGAGAGTATTAAATGCAGTGCTATCACAATAAAGATATGCGATGGCTAGTACGACACATCCATCAAACGATAACCACAACCATGATGATACTCCTTCGGAGTATTTGATAAGCACCGTGTGCTGATTAGATCCACCTAAGACTGTACAATATCACTTGACTTACGCATTAACTCTCAAGTGCCAACCCCATGAAACAGTCAAAGCTACCACCACAAATGGGACTCAGAATAAAAATCTACTAACCGCAAAGTCTACAGAAGCAATTGCAACTGAGAATTGGAGCATATCCTCATCGCAAATGATTGTCAGAAACCCACAATCATTAGCCACAAAAAGTAACGTTTAAAGGAAAATTATCTATGGGAGATCCCAGGCACACAAGATATATCGTTATATAAATAATTTACAAACCTCACGTTTTAATGTTCTTTAGGATTGAATTGAATTTCACATTTTATGATCCTAATGTTGTCTTCTCTATCAACTGTTGCCGGACTAATTGTGCCACATTTTAATAGACTGTGTTAGACTACCTATAAATATTCAGTCTCACCCTTTCTATCATTACGAGAGTACATTTGAAATCCAATGTTAACTAAAAAATAAAACAAAATTAAATAAAATAAGTGTGATGCAAATTTGACCTCATGACTGAATTGCACCTAAACTCTGATTTCAAGACTAGCACCTCGATCTCTTTTGATACAGACATTCTGTTCTTCATAACATAACACCAATTCTGATAGACATAAACTCTTAAGATTCTACCAGGAAACGGGCAAGAAGTACAATGTAAGGTTTTTGAATTTACCTGGGAAGCTGTCTAATTAGTAGTCAATCAAGCCTTTGCGAAAGAGGCCCAACTGGGAAGTCGTACTGTTGAAGGACAGACATCATATGCAGAAGCTAATGTGTTGGTATTTTTGGCAGAGCTGATTGGGTTAAGAAGAAGATAAAAAAGAATGGATTGTCTAGAATTGGTTCTGAGGAGATGGGTATTGGTTGAAAATTGATACCAATTTTCTCTTAGTGTTGAAACTGGTGGTGTGTCGGAGTCATACACTAGTATTATGCTGATAACATAACCCATTATTCGAGTAGTGAAGGCTTTGGTTGATTCAAAGGCTAAGGAGGATGTGTTTCTCATCTATCCCCTCGGAAATATCTTCAACTAAGATCTACCCAACTAATGTCGACATCAGATCACCACACGACATAATACCTTCTTACGACCATAGATTGAAAACTGCACTATAATCCGTTATTCGATAATCTAACTATTAGTAGTTGATCCAATTCTAAAAGATGTCAAAACGGGATAGACTTCACAATCAAACCAAAGAACTACTAAAATGAAACACAAAACTACACTCCACATTCAACACGTCTTACAAACTTAAACGTTCACGACACGTACTTGTTTGATACTAATATGATTGTAATATTTCGTACTTGTTCAAATTACGCAATATTAATAAAGGCATTGTGATACAAAAGACAAAAAAAAAGCGATATATCCAATGATAGAGTTGCGGCAATTACAAAGAGATTTTTTTGGATTCTGAGACAAATGGTAGAAGAAAGGGCGGAAGCCCCTAGGCAGAAAATCATGCTCGGGGAAACAACACCCAGATAAAAGCAGAGTAATTATTAACTTAAAAAGCATAAAAGACAAGAAAAAAAGATGGATAGATAGATCTACAGTGTGCAAGCAGGAGGTGAATAATCCAATCGAATAACAGAAGGGTAATTAAATTGAAGAAACGTCACCGTTTAGGGGAAGTTTGTTGCAATCGAAGCCACAGCCGCACTGGGGGCTCTCGAGGAAATTCTCGACGCCAAAGTCGGCAGAAGCGATGCCGACGGAGAAGAAGATATCTTCACCTTGACGCCTGACCTCCACGATGTTGAGCCAGAGGAGCAAGATCTTGACGGTCACACCCTTGAGATTGTAGAGCCTACCGTTGGAGATGACTCCTGTGATGGTGGACTTGTAGTTGAGCGTGTAAGACTCTATGACGAAGCTGCAGGCTCCGTCAAAATATACTGCGAACTGCCCCGTTTCTCTGTTCAGCGAATACCCTATCGCTCCCTTCGGAAGAAGCCCCACCGGGAATCCGTACTCCATAAGAACATCGTACACTGACAACCTCTGCGGTTGGCTTAACGCGCATGATGCTGTCAAACACACCACCACGATGCATAGGAATTTGATTGAAGAAGACATCATCTTAAGGCGCCTCCTCTCACTGCAATCGAACACGCACCTCCCAAAAATTTTGTCTTGCTTTTGGAAGATATGGTCGATCGATGGAGAGAGAGAGGGAGACTCTTAGGTAGCAAAAGCTTAATAATTAAAAGATTAAAAAGTGAGCTTTTTCACACAATTAGTATATTACTATAAAGATTTTAATTGCCAGTCTGTGTATGGAATTTTTTTATTTAATTATTTTAAGTAAGTAATTAATTATTAAATAAATATTAATTTATGATGAAACATTTGTTGTCCATCTGTATCCAGTAGTTGAAGCATTTGAGGGCGAATTAACTGCTTTGCTTCTACTGATATTGAATTTTCTGGCTCTCTTGTTGATCTACCAATATTAATTAATGAATAAATCCATCAATTATTTACTTCTACTGTTTTTTATAGAAGGAATACTATTATTTTATGCATGCGAGGAACTCGTGCGGCACGTGACAGAACTTTGTCTCCAGGACGCGAAAAGGCAATTCTTTATATTTCATATTGAACACATTTTTTTCAAAATTTAATAACTCATTTGGCATTTGTTTGAGGCGAAAATGAGAAGGGAAAAGAAGATTATGGATTCGTGTAAAAGGTGAAAGTTTTGATGGTTCATGGTAACATTAGAAAGTTGAGGAAACGTGACAATGTTTTTGGTTTTGGTTGAGTATTTTGTTCTTGCGTTACGTGTTCATAAAAAAAAAAATGATTAAGTTGTCATCATGAATTTATCGTAATTGTTTTACCTAAATATGAACTTGAGTTTGATTGTATGGGTGTTGACGAGGGTGAAAGGATGTTTACTTGTGTGCTTAATCCATCTTTAGTTTGGCTAATAACCTTAATCCATTTCAATGAAAATTTTACATTGTAGGTCATGTTGTTTGCTGATATTGAAGTTACAAATAATAAATTATATATTTAAACATGATCATTTATTTCTTATGCGTAGTTGTTTATGTGACTACAAATAAGGGTATACGGAGGGTAAAGATAAGATTTGAAAATTTTTATTATTTAAAAATATATGTTTTGTCTTAAAGTATTATGAAAAATTGTGTTTGGTTTCTAAATTAAATTATAAATTGTATATTTTGTGAAAGTAAATGTAAAATATTTTTTCAACAAATCACATGTGACTGTTAAATTTACTTCATGATAAAATTACGATTCTCACGTAAAAAAACACTCCATATGTAATTTGTTGAAAATGTTGTTTTACATTGATTTTCATAAAAGACAAAGATTAAATACTTTGTAATTTAATTTATGGGTAGAAACACATTTTTTTTATAATAATTGAGTTCCTAATTGTTATCTTATATTCAATTTGCTATTAACGGAGTCGTATTGAATTGAATTAATTAGATCAAAATTTTGGAAACCTTTTTTTTTTAAGTTGTGATTTTTATACATCAACCTAATTAAAGAAAATATAACACGATATTTATAAAAATTAATTTAAGATTTCAAATAAGTTAATGATTCAAGTTATAATAAGTTTGTTCAAACTAACCTTAGACATGAAAAAGAAAACATAACATGGTACTTTCAAATTGCATTATATTATAATGAATACAAACTTTTAAACGAGCCATTATAGGTTTTCTCTTGAGTACATGATATAACTTGGATGACTCTAACATGTAGAAACTTCTAACATTGATGGTAATTGGACTTCTATATTGAGTAGGACATTCAAAAGATGTTACTTGAGCATTCATACTTTCCATGCTATAGTGGTAGACCTAATACACTTAAACTTTTTCATTTATGTAAACATAGAACAATTACAAATTCTCAAATATTTTAGTAATAATCAACATTTTGTCTCATATAATAAGAATTAGTAAAAATCAACAACAAAACAATTACAAATCAACATTGTCACTCATCTACCCACCATGTTCAAACAATCAAGTGTGAAAAACACAGTAAAACAACACAACACACATTGTGTTGTGTGCTTTTTATTTGTAAGGGGGAGCTTGAGTTTTTGTAGATTGAAAGCAAAGCAATGATGAAGAAATAGAGTGTGATAAAAACAAATATAATGTTTTCACTAAAAAGAATGAAAAATTAATAAGCAAAATATTTCTCTTCAAACAAAGGTCGAAGATGAGATTACGTTGGAGAAGATGTGACAAAGTTGAATAGTGAGAGCGAACATGTATAAATAACTAAGACAAAAGTCATGGAGGCAAATAAAGAAGGTGAAGGGTAGAAACAAATGATGAAAGTGAATGATAGAGGAGAAGACATAAAGGCAAGACTGATATGGTAGATGTGAAGAATATACACCATAATAATGTTTATGTTTGTTTGTTTAATGTTAGGATTGAGAAAATTGTGTGGATGAATGATGGAGACAAATGATAGAGATGAGAATTTTAGGTTGATACAAGGAAAAAGACATGATGTCTACAATTGCCAAAACGAGCAGGAAAAGCTCCATATTGATAAGGAACTCGACTTGACAACATGCACACACTTAAAAGAAAATGTTAGTTAAGAGTTTACTTTCTCCTTTCAGCTTTCCACTTCAATTCGACACTAGCTCATATCGGTTTTTCATTGTTTCTTTTTGGTTTTGTTTTTCAATTGTCACGATTGTTTTTTTCATCTGTTTCTTCTTCAATATGTTTTTCAATTGTCATTAGTTCTAATTTGTTGAGATTTTTAGGAGTTTCGGAAACATATGAGAAATATAAGAGATATAGAATATGGAGGAATTTGTTTTTTTATTTTATTTGTGTACTCTATATATGAACAAAATGTAATAGATTATCAAATATTTACAATATCTATTTTTCTTTATCTATTGTATGTCTTTGGCACATTTAATATAATTTTTTTTTAACGAATTTGGACTCTAAAAACTCTTTTTGTTGGTTTATGAAAATATAAAGAGCAATAAACCCTACAGATAAACATACAGTTCCCAATATCTCAAAGGACTGAAAGCGGAAACATACATGGGAACAATAGATAAATTTAGGTTTCTGGTCTTCCACCTGTAGAGCACCCTTAGTTTTCTCTTAATTTTCTCTTCTGATAAGGAGAAAGAGAAAAGAATAGGATGATAATGAACATGCTCTCAGATGGGGACCATAACCCCTTTTGTAACCTCTAACGATTACTTTTCTAAAGATAATATTCCTAATTTGTCCCCGTCATCAAATTAGAATATCATGGGTATCTACACAGTTAATATTTTCATGATATAATTATACACTCTTAGCCATAGATATAATTAACAAGATCAATTTATTAAATTGGCTAATAAAATATAACGACCCTAACACATTCAATTATTATATATAT
>Ga0214544_1003815_pt1 | contig 30731 bp, 30 predicted proteins | sample CNSS3metaG_FD_160074 | JGI IMG/M metagenome (GOLD analysis project Ga0214544, IMG submission 160074) | Root nodule microbial communities from cowpea collected in UCLA plant growth center, Los Angeles, California, USA - CNSS3 | ecosystem: Host-associated > Plants > Roots > Nodule | place: USA...
TGTCTCCATTAAATTTTTTTATTTTATCTCTTATTATAATTTTTCGTACTATAAACTTAATATAAATAATATATAAATATAATTTTAAAAAATATATAAATATATATAAAAAAATTCAAAAAAAAAAATTGGGGGAGCCGTGGCTCCCCTATGTCACAATGTAGTTCCGTCCCTATTTATATTCGTACCCGTACTCATACCTGTTTTCTTACTGTATCAATATCAATTAATTAATTTTTATAAAATAATACAAAATTACAGTAAAGGAAGTATAATATTATCAAATATTCAATATTAAGAGGAGAGTTGTTTCTTCGATATTAAATATTTTAAAAAAGTATAATTGTATATATTTGAAATGAGATACCAAATAAAATTTTATAAGAATCAATTAAATTTACGAACGTTAGTGAAACCTAGTTGATAAAATTTTAAATATTTTTTAAAAAAATATTAAAAGAAAACAAATATTCAAATAAAAAATATTTTAAATGTTTGTTTACTTCAACTTTTTAAATTATAATACTTTTTTTATGCACTAATAAAAGTTATAATACATCACTTGATAAAAAATCACACAAAGAACAAAATTAAACTAATAATAATAGAAATTTAATATAAATATTTTATTTTTTGAACTTCAATATATGTTTGAAGGTGATAAAAAAAATTCATGACAATTTAATTAAATTATTATATTATAATAAATAAAATTTATTTATAGAATTATATTAATAAAATTACATGTATGATAATGAGTTAGAAAATAAAAATATTTGTATAAAAAATATTAAAATATATTCTACATAATAAAAATAAAAATAAATAAAAATATTAAAAAAATGATCAAATGTGTATCTTAGAAATAATTTGAGAGACAATTTAATCAAATTGCACAAAGAAAAACAAATGTATAATTAAAGATATGATAAAACAAAAAAATACCTTTCATGGTAACCATTCATGCATATGAAATTAGTAAAATTATTCGTGAACGCATTGAGCAATATAATTCGTAAGTAAAAAATTGTAAATACAGGTACCGTACTTCAAGTAGGTGATTGTATTGCACGTATTTATTGTCTTGATGAAGTAATGACAGGTGAATTGGTTGAATTTGAAGAAGGTATTATAGGCATTACTTTGAATTTGGAATCAAAAAATGTTGGTGTTGTATTAATGGGTGATGGTTTGGTGATACAAGAGAGAAGTTCAGTAAAAGCAACATGAAGAATTGCTCAGATACATGTAAGTGAAGTTTATTTGAGTCGTGTTATAAATGCTCTAACTAAACCAATTGACGGTTGAGGAGAAATTTCGGCTTCGAATCTCGATTAATAGAATTTTCCACTCGCTGTATTATTTCAAGACGTTCGGTATGTGTGCCTCTCCAAACAGAACTTATTGTTATTGATTCGATGATCCCATATACAGGACGGGGCCAACGAGAATTAATTATTGGAGACAGACAAACAAGTAAAACAACAATAGCTACAAATACAATTCTCGATCAACATGGACAAATTAAATGATTGAAAGATAATAAAAATTGTTTTAGCAAAACAAAAGATTTTTTCAAATGAAACAAAAATGAATAATAATAGAATAAAAAATATAATTTTTTTATATTACCTAGTAAATAAAAGATTTATGTTATTGAACATTTAAATTGAGAGTGTTAAACATTATCATGTGAGAAGAAAATATACGATAAATAAAAATATTAAAAAAGATGAGAAATGTTGAAGTGTGAGACATAAAAAATATTTAATTGACATATTGAACATTGTATAAAGGCTGTGATAAGACCAACAAATATCTTGAAGATGTGAATGAATTTCATGACTAAGTACTTTAATAATTTAAATAGAACGAAATATGGCGTGGATGAGTATCATAGCAGATATGGGGACATAGATGGGGTGGATACCTACATCCCATCCCCATCTCCGTACCCAATTGAAAGAGTCAGGTATTTCTCATACCTATACCTAGTGACGGATCTTGACAAAATTTTTTGAAGAGCCCTACTCAAAATTTATATATTTAATCATTGTCACTAATATAACAAAGTATATATAATTTAGTATTAAAATCTCTTTGTATGTTTCTCTTTAAAAAAATTATAGTTTTGAAGTTGTATTTGATATGAAAGTCATTTTAAATAAGTTTTTCTATAATTTGATCCCTTCTTTCTCATCGGATATTCTCATATTTGAGAATATATTCCTTTAATAAGTTTCAAAAAATTAATATAAAATTTCCTAACTATAGTTGTTTGAATCTTAAGTAAATGGGATGTATTTGAATAATATCTAGATGAATGATTTTATTTGTGATCCCTAATCCTGGACTAATTTCAATTTATGATTATGATAGTAATTAATTTATTTTATTTTCAAAAAGAAGGCTATATCGTGGGATTGTGACTTTCTAGTTTTGACTTTTTTTTCCCTTACAAATAGATTCAATTAAATCTTCAATGATTCATATTTGTTGGAAATATTGGACACTGAATAGTATTACTTAGAAAATATTTTTTCTAACTTAGAGACTTTATAACTATCCGGTTCTAGAAAGAAAGGGTAAGCAAGTCATGTCAGCTTTTGAGGAAGGCACAATTCAAGAACTTTGTGATAATTCATGTTGGATATGTTTGGGAATGAGCCAGGAAAGCATGGTTAAAAAAGGAACAAAATAGAAAAATAACTCTATTGGATATATATATATATATATATATATATATATATATATATATATATATATAATTTATTTTCATTCTTTAAATTTTTTGTTTAAATAGGCCAAATTTAATTTCTCATAATTATGTCTTTATAATAATTTGTCACAAAACATTATCCGAAAGTTATTAAATGTGATTGGTGTTTGTTTTGTTTATAATTTTATAAATTGATTGTTTAAATTATATTATTAAACATACTATTCTTTTTTAACTCTGAAAGTTGGCAGATTTGATTATTTTATTTTAACAAAAAAAAAAGAAAAAAGTATGGCAACTTTGATAACTTGAATAATTGTGAGGAAACAGAAAGTCACTTCTGCAGATTTTGTTAGGAAAACAGTTGTGGAACAATAAAGAGAAATCCGTAAGAAATATTGTGAGAAATGTTTCATTATTTCCTTTATGAAAAATTTCTTTTAGAAAAAGTTGTGGAAATTTTCGTTCAAATCGTAAGTATTTTTTTTTCTATATATTGAAAATAAAAAAAATACCGATTTTGCTTGTTTTACATATTTTCATAATTTTCCGAAACAACTCCTAAAATCAATGCATGCTCTCCATATATATTTCATTATCAAAATTGATTAATCTATAAAGCATTTATCTCTGAAATTAAATTTCATTAAGCCAGCGAATTTTCTAATGTTGGCACATAGTTATGTATATCATCACCTACAATTTTGATAAGGCTTTAAACGTTCAAATTGACCTCATCCACATCAGTTAACCCTTTTGTTCAGCTAACAATGAAAATTACTTCCATCATATATTTATCGAACCCTTTTGTTATATATATCATTGTTTAAGCTGTCAATTTTAATTCAGTATAGCTTCCTTCACTCAATTATTCATATTCTTGATCAAGTACCACATGTCGTTAACGTTAATTAAACTAATATCAATTATCAATTGATTAATCAGTGTAGTTTTTTAGCAGCCACCAATTTTATATAATATTAAATAATTACAAAATAAAATAATTTAATCATAAATAAAAATCTTAAAAAAACACAAAATACAAGTAAATTATTATATAACTACTAAAAATTCTCATATTATATTACATGAATTTTTTTTTTTTTGTAAATTTGTTAAAAGAATTTGCAAGAAAAACTGCTAATTTTTCTCGGGATCTTGATTGACAGGTAACTTTTTTTGGATAATTATTTCCTACAAAATTATAAAATTCGCAAATATTTTCTATAAAATTTGTTGTGAAAAATGTTTTATACAAAATATTTTGCAAAAAACTTGGTAGCAATTTTCTGCAAATTTTGTTTCATAACAAAATTTATAAGTATTTTCTAAAAAAAAAAATTAAAATAAAATTAGCAGAAAATATGAGTTTTATAATTAATCATTATATTGACTAAGTTAAACAACATTTTATAAATTAAAAATTATTGTTATCTAAAACAATCTTATTATTAATAAAAAAAATTATAATTATTTTGTGAATTAGAGAATAAATTGATCTTTTGCTATTAAAGTTTTAGCTATTGATTATTATTGATTTAAAATTAGTTTATAAGTAATTAGATTAGTTGTTATGACTTACATAATTTGGATAGCAATTTTTTCATATCAGTGTTGTGTTGGGGAAAGCTACTAGCCATATATAAGTTCTTTGAAGGTTTTTAGATGTTGGTTGAGCCAAAGTAAATATTGATACATAGTGCAGATTTGCTCTTTTTAATTTGGGTGATATATTTTGGTTTTAAGGAAAACAAAGCATATAAATCACCGTGATAACAAATTTGAATTTTTTGTGAACTTATAAATCTGAGTTGCTGGCATACCCGTAGCCTATTCGAACACATGTTTTGATTCCAAAGCAACAAAAAATATGTAGTTTGGGAAATTTTCAAAATTTTCACTCTTTTTTTAATTATTTTATTTTACGCTCGGTTGCTCGAGAAGCAAGATCTATACTACTATATGTTTTGGTTGTTTTAGAACTAAGGTTATAAGTTTGCTAAAATTTTAAAATTGGAACTCCTTTTATCTATTTTTTTTTACACAGAGATTTAGGCCTTGGTTATTAGCAAAATTGAAGCTAATTGTATTTAATACTTTAGTTTTTTTTTTTAATAATCGAGGTCTAAAACTTTGCCTAGGGTTAAATTTTGCAAAAATTGTAGAGGCTTCACTTTTTTGTTTACTTCTTTGCGTTGTTCTCCATTATTCTTCCCAATCTCCATTCTCCACCACGTAAATGAAGAATTATGCCACGCCGCCACTCAACATCTAACTCTGGTGAGTGTTTGTTTCGAATTTTCTTGTGTTTTTGGCGGAGTTCATATGTCTTTCTTGAGTTGTTTTGTTGTAAAGTTTGAGTTTTTTATTTTGTTGCCATTGGTGTCCATGTACCGTTATATTGTGGTGGGATTGATTAGCTCTCCAAAATGCGTCCAACATTGTCATCTATATTGTTGTTCAAACTTTCACACTCCGAGGTTCCTATTATTCTTTTGCTTTATTATTTATTAATAGTCTTACGCTTTGGTTCTCTATATCTGAGACCTAAGATTGAAGTTTATGTCTCAGTTGATAGTTGAGGCAAACAGTCCATCCCTTTTCTCATTTAGATATGCCTCGGTTTTTGAATCAAGGTATAATAGCCAAAACAACCGATGTAAAAACCCTTTCCTGCATTAGCGATGGTGCAACTCGTGGTTGACCGAGTTATTCTGTTTGTAGAAGTTATTATGTTTTATGCTAATAAATTAACTTTTATAGGTTTAGAAAAAAAATCAAGTATACATGATGTACTGCACCTAGGCGGACCAAGAAAACTGCACGACCAAGCCCGCCTACACATAACCCCATAAATGAAATTATCAAGTAAGTAATCGGTCAAGCGGAAACACATAGTGGCCCAGCCCGCCTACTTCAAAAGATAAGATGTCATTTGTTGATAACACCAAACTTAGAATGTTGCAGACAGGGCCCTGGTACCAACAAACACTAACATGGGGCCTAGGCCAAGCCCAGGCCCATCTAGGACCCAAACAATGGCCCAGCCCATAAGAAGGGTAGACATAATTAATGACTCTATAAATACACATGGACCTCAACAATTAAAGGTACACTTTCATTAATCCCTTGATCAGAGATTTGAGTTTTTGAGAGCCCTTTTGTTGACTTGATCGTCGGAGCCCTCTCCACAGGTAACCCCTCAAGGGTCCAAACCGCATGCACTAGTAGATGGCGTATGCAAGTCGAGATGGAGCTAACTCGAGAGGTTGAGGATTGAGGTAAGGCAATATTTGTATCTCTAACATCTCTTATTTGTCTTTGCAGGAACAATTGGCGCCCACCGTGGGGCACGAAGTGATACCTTACTAAGCAATTCGCACACTATCGAGAATGGTCTCCACCCGCAGCAGAGCTGGAATTGTGAAGCACCCCGAGACAAGCCCTACTGCACCTGTAAGACCCGTAGAATTTAATTAATTAATTAATTAATAGATGCGGGAGTGGAAATAATTATGACATTAAATTATGGTTGGTATGATGTGGAAAAGTACTAGCTCAAGTGGTTGAGAGTACTTTAATTGTCTGAGAGGACTTGGGTTTGAGTCTTGTGTATGCTAATTTTTGTGTTATTATTTTATTATATAAATCTGTGAAATCATGTTCTGGTATGATATGATATCTGAATTATGATTGTTAACATGAAACATGAATTGGCATGATGGTTGATATTGGTGTAACAATTGCATGGTTATGGGTTCAAGCCTTGGAGAACTTATATTAAACTTTAATTCTTTTTTTTTTTGGTGTTTTGGCTTGGAATTAAATATGAAAGGTTGGGAAAAAAACCCTAGAGTGGGCAGCAGAGAGGTGGCTGGAAAATGGCCATAAGGATGTGGTAAATTGCATTTAACAACCCAATTATAACTTAATTTTCGAGTATGGTAATTAACATCGTTTTAGACACCCTTTAAAAAGAAGGTTTTGACTTAAAGTTAGGGTTTTTGAAAAGCTGGGAGTATACCAGAAAATTAGGCACGAAAATCAGAGAGATAGGTGAGGTAGAGTGAGGTCTTGGAGTCAAGTGAGAGCACACCAATAGAGGAGGGAACGTGGTGATCATTGGAGTTCTTCAAGGCAAACCAATTCTTAGCGAAAGGATCCAGGTTAGGGGAGCTGGACTCAGTTTCTGATTGTTTTATTATTTAATTTCATGAATAATATGATAGCCTGGATACATAATCACTGTTAACTTTGTGAAATTTGAATTTCTGGAAAATTTCCAGAAACTGCCTGGCGGGCTCTACATAGCCGCCAGGCGGCGCATGCCCGTGTGAGTGTTTTCTGGGTTCCTGAAGGAACCGCCTGGCGATGAAGCCCTGTCCGCCAGGCGACACGAATCTATAACCTTGTTTCTGGGTTCTCTGTTGAACTGCCTGGCGGTGATGAATTTTTGTCAGGCGATGCAAGTTTGTGTAGCTTGATTTTCTGTGATTTTGGGCATCCTGGAGGGAATTGATTAAGGAATACACTAGGGTAGTAGTTAAGAGATGTTTTAACTTGATTGTCATTGAACTACAGCGAAGAGTAAGGTTTAATGTTATGAAACAGTGTAAGGAAATGGTTTGCGTTTGGGTATTAGCAAATTGGTAGAATTAGGATTACAAAAGTTAATTATAATGTAACTGGTTTGTTGGAAATTAGACTATGTAGTGCAGGGTGACATTAACATCAGGTTCTTGGAGAAAATGGGTTGCGAAGGGGATAAGAGAGCCTTCAAATTTGAAGGGGGATCATTTCGCAGGGGCTGTGAGATTGGGAAATGCCCAGAATTCTTTGTGCCGCCTGGCGGCAAGCTCCGCGGCAGTGAGACTTAGGTGAGTGGTCGCGTGAAACAGTGAGGGTGGTAGCTGTATTGGGAAGCAAGTTGGAGGGCGAAGAGGAAAGATGTGAGGAGAGAGTATGGGAGGAGATTATATAACTTGGAAAGAAGGGAAGGATAAGATGCAAACTGCAAGAGGTGTAATGGTTGTGTAGGATAAAAATTAATGTCACACTAATGAATTTGAGGTTCGATAAATCAGAGTTTTGTGTTGGGTAATAACGATTGAATGGGGAAACCTTAAGGTTAATTGATAATGTTAGCTTTGGGTCCTGAGAGCAAAGATAGTAATTGAAATGGTGAGAGATATTGACCCTAGTATTATTGTATTCATAGCTGGATAAATCAGAGGGTAATAGAGGTAGGAAATGCTAAGGGTACGTCTCATGTGATAAATAATAGAGTTAAACCAGATTACCCTCTTATAAGTCAGGTTAGCGAACCCAAATGAAAGTCTAGAATTTATGTAATGGGTTAACTATTGGGAGTGAGTGTAAGAGGATTAGAAGGAAATTACGTAATGAAGTTGGGTGAATTGAGTCATGGTGTATTATGGTTGAGCAATCTAAAGATAGTATTGTGTAACTTACTGATATGGCGCCTGGCGGCAGGGTTGAGACCGCCAGGCGATAGCCAATACACAAGTGGCTCTGGAGTGAGTGGTGCCTGGCGGAGAGGGAGATTCCGCCAGGCGAACGGAGCAACAACAATGATGTTTAAGAGCGTTGGCGCCGGGCGGTGGCGACTTAACTGCCAGGCGATGGTGACTAGGATTATGTGTTTTGAGGCGCTTGGCGCCTGGCGGTCTGGAAGTTGGCAGCACCTGGCGGCACGTGTCCCCTGCTAGGCGATTTATACTGCTGCAACTTAAATTTTGATTGTGTATTTGTGATCTACAAGGCGTCTAGTGGTGCTTTAAAGGTGAGGTTGCTGGTATTCCTTGAGTTGTGGCTCAAAACGTATCCCTTGAGTTGTGGCTCGGGATAGGGGTTAAGCACGTGGTATTCCTTGAGTTCTGGCTTGGAATAACATTTCTTGAGTTGTGGCTCGGGATGGCGGATGAACACGAGGAACCCTTGAGTTTTGGCTCGGGTTGGCGAGTGTTGCCGGTGTGAGTGTGCTAGTTGTGGCCAGTACGGATGGGTCCAGATAGATTGCCCTCCTCAGTTGTTGGCTGACGAGTTTGGTAGTCTTGAGACGATACGGACTATGTTCGTATATGGGAACTCTACCTGGCGTTATGGTGTATGATCTGTAGCATGTTTTCCCGCACATGCTCTATCGGTTGTGGTCGATAGATATGGCAGCAAGTCACCTTGAAGTAATCCTTAGATGATGTAGAACACGAATAATCTGATTGGGAGTCAGATGGTAGGAATTAAAGTATAGAATAATGTGGAAAGTTCAAGTTATGTATGGTAATACGTGTGTATGTGAACATATACATATTTGTAATATATATATGATTTATCTGTTAAGCTCACCCTATCTGCGTGTGTTTGGCGATGATCGTGTACGCGGTACACGGAGTAGATGTTGTTGATGCAGGTGGCTCAGGTGGAGCTTAGTCGCGGAGAGGGGTTCGAGTTGGGGAATTTTATGTTTCTTTATTTCTTTTGGAAACAGTTGTAAACCCTGATGGGTGATTTTATAACATTGTTTCTTTAATTTTGGAACAGATGGATTATGAACTTTATTTGCTCATTTAATAAATTTTAAATTTTCCCGCGTTTTGGGAAAATGAGGTATTATTAAATGCGCTGTTATTTATTTATTTCTTTTATTTTATTTATAAATCCGTAATATCCTGACGGGATGTTACAACACCTACTAACGTCACACCGGACTTGGCCGCCATCTTTGAAGGTCAAGCCAAGATGCAACAAGAACTCGTTGACCTGAGAAAGCGCAATGCTGATGAGATGGAAGCGCTTCAACAAGAGAACTCGAGACTGAAGAGGAGGATCGAGGCTGACCCTACCCTACCCAGAAAAGGAAAGGCAAGGAATCGTCAGAAGTCCCCAAGTCCCTGGCCTACTAACCCAATGAGGAAGAAAGCGAGTACAACCCCACCCCGCACACCTTCACCACCACTCAACAAACACCCATCATCTCTACCCACCACACAAACATTCATCATCCAACACCCCCAACCACCCCGCAACAACCACCCCTGTTGCCACCCTTCCCACAACCCATGTCCCCCCTCATCACTTCACCACTACCTTTGCTACCCTTATCCACCATCCAATCCCACCATACCCATTACCATCCCAACCACCCAGACGTTGCCACCCTTTCATTGACACTATCACCAACACACCTCTCCTAGCCCAGTGGGAACCCTTCACACTAGACCGTTATACGGGAGAAACTGACCCCGATGAGCACCTAAAAATATACATAACCTACGTCACCCTCTATACATCCCACGACGCCATTTTTTGCATAGTTTTTCCCACCATCCTCAAAGGCCTTGCCCTTGAATGGTTCATGTAACATCCATAAGAAATATTACTAATATTTAATAATTAAGATAGGAAATAAAAATAAATGCCTCATTTAATATAATACCATTTCCCAAACAAACACGGATAATTTAAAACTTTAATATACATGTAGTAAAAACAGGAGTCCATAATTTATAAAATTAAAAATAATATTCACATGGCTCCCAAAGGATTATATATTTATCTCAAAATCAAAATAATAAACATCTAGACAAAATCCCCTGCTATCCCTCGCTCTGAGTTTATGCATCTCCTGGCCCACCTATCAAATCATCTGCTCCCGGATAACGAGTTATCCGATCATCGCCACACACACAGAAAGGGTGAGCTATGCACAATATATATAAACAGATACATGAAATAAATATGCCACCCTTCCCAAAATAACATAACTAAAATTTCATGATTTTCAAATTACCCAACCATGACCTCATAGTCCTTCATGAGTCATATACATGAACTAGGTCTTGGGACTTCACTGTGCTCCCACGAAACTAACTCATTCGTGGTCCAACCCTATGAGCCTATCTTGCTCATAGTCCTGCCCTACAAACTCCTCGTCTATAGTAAATCATCCAAGCCTCCTCAACTTGGACTCTGGCACGCACGCAATCACCATACTATGGACTCCTCACCCAATAGTAGCCGACGGGAACATAACAGTTCCTTGCCCATCGTGCGCCCGACACATGTAATCACCATACCAAAGACTCCTCGCCCATTAGTAGCCGACGAGAACTCAACCAATTCCATGCCCATCATGTGTCCAACCATCAAGCACATCTAAGACCCCTATTGGACTTAGTCCTTCAAGCCTAAACACCACACCACATGCATATACTTCCTATACTTAGGATAAAGTAGCCAAATCACACACACAAGCACACACGAACATGGAAATTCGCATAAACTCGCTTAAGCCAGGGACTCTTGCCCAAGCTAAGCCCTCAGCCTCGCTTAGGCTAGTTCACCTCGCCTGAGCGAGCTTAAAACAGTGGCTACATCACGTTATCTCGCATAGGCGAGATCCTCTCGCCTGGGCGAGTCACACCTTCGCTCAAAACAACACACAGACCTCGCCTAGACGAGTAATCGATAAAAAAATCACCAATGCACTTCGAGAACTCGCTTAGGCGAGCCACTCTCGCCTAGGCGAGAGTGTCCATCACTCAGAACTCAAAACCTCTCGCCTGGGCGAGATGTCGCACCCAAAACTCCCAGGTTTCCTCGCGACCTCGCTTAGGCGACTGCCTCTCACCTGAGCGAGAGACTATGTCGCTCAACCCTTTTCCTGGTCGCCTGGGCGAGAACCACCAACCAGAACCCAAAGTGATACTCTGCAACTCTCGGTTAGGCGAGGTGGACCCGCTTGGGCGAGACTTGCAGGGTTTCAAGTCTATTCACGCACCCAATTCACCCCAACCTTGCCCAATTCACAGAACAAAACATACCAAAACAGAATTCGATCATTGCCCAGCATAAAACAATGGCTAGCAAACATCAAACATGTTATTCCATCCATTCATATTATCCCAATTTGAGATTGAGTCATCCTTACCCAATTCCATACCAAAACCCTCATTATACCCAATATAAGCATAAAAGGCTTTGCACCCCAAATGTCAAGCCAACCAATTCACAATTACAGTACATACCACACGAATTCCATGACAAACAATTTATCCAATTCATACACCTAAATAACAACACGAGAATTAAGATCAGCTCCTCTAACCTGGAATTAGTGATCAAATTTGAGAAAGACAGGACCCTTGATTCACATTGCTTTTGCCTCCACCCCTTTGCACACCCTAATTTCGTTCTCCTCTCCACACCAGTTCACCGCACTGCCAAAAACCCTTCCCTCTACCTAAAATTTGGCTTTTATAGGTGTCTTTATGATAGGTTTTAAAACTAAAACGAAATTGGCTTTTTAGTGTGTTTAATTCTCATTTAGGGTCATTATAGTATGTTTTACAGCCCCTCTTGGCTTCCCCTTCTAAGTTTTCTTTTGCCCTCTCATATTCCCTCCAAAACTACACTTTTAAAAAAAATAAAGTTCCAATTTCATTCCTAACCAAGTTTGAACCCATGACCACTTAGTCACCATTCAAATGCATAACCAATTCAACTAATCATGTTTCGTGATACACTCCAATCATGATAAGCTTACAATACCAATTTCATACTCATACATATTATTAAAAATCAATAATAAAACAACAACACATAATTGGCACACATAGGACTCGAACCCAAGTCCTCTCACACAATCAAAGTACTCTCAACCACTTAAGCTAGTACTTTTCCATGTCACATCAAACAATAATTAATGCCCTAAAGGCTCTTTCTACCCGCATTAATTAATTAATTAATTATTTAATTAATAAATTTTCACGGGTCTTACAGTTCACCACCCTTCCGTCATACTCCATTGCCTATTTTGACACACTTTCCCACATGTTTACGACACATTTCACCGACAGCCGCCCTCATCAGGCTACACCCCTATCCCTCCTCAGCGTCAAACAAGAACGAGACGTTGCACGCCTTTATAGATCATTTCAGCAAAGCCGCCCTCTGCACACCCAACCTCACGCAAGAAATGATCTTGCAATGTATGGCTCTCACCCTCAAACTAGGACCATTCGCTAATAACATCTACCTCCATCGCCGACCTCCATGCAGAAACTCAAGCTGTGTACTACGGACTACATCTGCATGGAAGAAATGCAAAACCTCCATACAAAATTCTGCAATGACTACACCCCCTCAACCATCGGCACAGATAAACCACCTCCACGACCTGGCTCTAGACCTAGAGAACCTAACCAACCATGCTTCACCAGATACGCCCCGCTAAGCATCCTAGATCTTGACTTCTTGATGAAGCCCTTCACGCCGATCTCATCCCACCACCTCGCAAAACATCTAACCCCCTAATGCCGACATGACCAAGTACTGTCGATACCACATAAATAATGGCCATACTACAAACGAATGCAAATCGCTTCAAGACTTGTCCACAATATTTTCCATGCTATGACAATACAACCTCAGACTTAACCCTGAAAAGTGCGTCTTCGGCGTTGGCCATGGCAAATTCTTAGGCTTCATGCTCACACAGCGCGACATTGAAGCAAACCCTGAAAAGTGCGCTGCTATCATCGAAATGCGAAGCCCCAACAGTATCGAAGAGGTTCAGTGTTTGATAGACCGTCTAACTGCCCTATCCAAATTCCTCCCGAAACTAGTCGAACAAATCCAACCCATCATCCAGCTACTCAAAAAATTCGCGAAGTTCTCTTGGAACGACGAATGCGAAAAAGTTTTCCAAAATCTCAAAACCACCGTCACATCTCCACCTATCCTCCATAAACCAGATATCCACCAACCACTCTTAGTATACATCACCGCAATAGATCACACAATTAGCGCCACCCTGGTCCAAGAAATTGTTGGCGTCCAACATCTAGTATACTTCGTCAATCGAACTTTGCAAGATCCAGAAACCAGATACCAAATAGTGGAAAAGCTAGCACCCTCCCTAGTGCATGCAGCAAGACGCATACGCCCTTACTTTAAAATCATAACATCATTGTCAAGACCGACTATCCCATCCAAAAAATCCTCCATGAGCCTGACCTTGCCGGCCGAATGCTGTCCTGGGTCGTGGAACTATCTGAATTCAACATCCGTTATGAATCACACGGTCCCATCAAAGCCAATGCCTGCTCGACTTCGTTAACGACCTTCAACATACCTCTAAGGAGGACCAATGGACACTTTATGTAGACGGTTCCTCAAATCCAAAGGACGCAAGCGCCGACATCGTCCTGGAAGGCCCCAACGATATCCTCATTGAAAAATCCCTCCATTTCGCCTTCAAAACTTCCAATAATCAAGCTGAATACGAAGCCATCCTCGCCAGCCTATCTCTCACACGCGAAGTCGACGTCAAAACACTTATATGCAAGACTGATTCCAAGCTCACTGTAGGCCATCTCAACAATGAATTCCAAATCAAAGATGTCACTCGTCTGCAATACTATCACCTGGTCCGCAATGTCATACAATCTGTCTTCAACCGTGTATGCGTCCAGCACATCCCGAGAAGTGAAAATGTTAGAGCCGATATCCTATCTAAACTAGCAAGCACTAAGCTAAAGAGCAGGCATAGATTCCTACAACAACAAACATTATCTGCACCATCTATAACAAACATCTGCCTTAACCTAGACCACACTGAAAACTGGACAGCCACGTACATCCAATACCTCAAAACCGGCAACCCCCCACCCAATATTGACAAAGGCTGGCTGGCTAAAGCTGCAAGGTACACGATGATAGGTGACAAATTATACAAGCGAGCGTACGGTCAACCACTGCTCAAATGTGTTACAACAGAATAAGCTCAATACGTAACGAGGGAACTCCATGAAGGAATATGCGGATACCATTTCGACGCACGAACCATGACCAACAGAATACTCCGAGTTGACTACTTTTGGCCAACCATGGAGGCGGACTGCCACAACTTTGTCAAAAAATACATACCATGTCAGAAACATGATAACCTCATCCATTAAAAGCAAGAACAACTCCGTTCCATACTCTCCCCATGTCCTTTAGCGAAATAGGTATCAACTACTTTACCAAATGGATAGAAGCTAAACCATTTGCCACTATCACAGTACAACCTGTCCAGTAGTTCGTCTGGAAAGATATTATATGCCGTTATGGCGTGCCGCACACCATCAAAACCGACAATGGTCGACAATTCATAGACAAGGAGCTCGCTAAATTTTACACCAGCCTCGAAATCAAACACATCACCAACTTTGTAGAGCATTCGCAAACCAATGGCCAAGCTGAAGCTGCCAACAAAGTCATACTAGTCAAATTGCAAAAATGCTTGGTCGACACCAAGGGTTGATGGCCGAAAGATTTGTTGGAAGTACTTTGGGCCTACAGATGCACCCCCCAGTCCGCTACAAACGAACTCCTTCAGCTTAGTATACGGCACAGAAGTAATGACACTGGTTGAAATTGGCGAACCTTCTCTACGTCGCCAAGTATACGATCCAGGCCAGAACTAGAAGAATATGTGTACCCACCTCGACCTATTACCTGAATTAAGAGACAAAGGACAAATTCGTAACATGGCGATTAAACAAAGGGAGGCCAAGAGATACAACGCCAACCTGTGCCCACGATTATTTGTAAAAGGAGATCTAATTTGGAGAATGGACAACAGTGCAAGAAAGAAGGATACCGAACAAATATAAGGAGAAGAGATATAAAGAGAATGTATCTCATCTAAAATTCTATTTTAGTTAGACTGTTGTAACGAACACTTGTAACCCTGGGTGTACCCTTTTTTCTCACTTGGCATTTTTCCCCAAGGAGGATTTTGGCCAGGGAGTTTTTAATAAGGCACCCCAAAACTCATGAATAAAATAGAGGGTTCTTTATCATATACTTCCCCTTTATATAATTTTAATTGTTTAAGTTCCTCACCCTTACCGCAAGTAAGCGGCTTGAGTCGAACACCCCTTATCTGATCTTAATTGTTTAAGTTCCCCACCCTTACCACAAGTAAGCGGCCTGGGTCGAACACCCTTTATCTGATTTTAATTGTTTAATTTCCCCACCCTTACCACAAGTAAGCGGCTTGGGTCGAACACCCTTTATCTGATTTTAATTTTTTAAGTTCCCCACCCTTACCACAAGTAAGCGGCCTGGGTCGAACATCCTTTATCTGATTTTAATTGTTTAAGTTCCCCACCCTTACCACAAGTAAGCGGCCTGGGTCGAACACCCTTTATCTAATCTTAATTGTTTAAGTTCCCTACCCTTACCTCAAGTAAGCGGCCAGGGTCGAACGCCCTTTATCTGATCTTAATTGCTTAAGTTCCTCACCCTTACCACAAGTAAGCGGCTTGGGTCGAACACCCTTTATCTATTTTTAATTGTTTAAGTTCCCCACCCTTACCACAAGTAAGTGGCCTGGGTCGAACACCCTTTATCTGATTTTAATTGTTTAAGTTCCCCACCCTTACCACAAGTAAGCGATCTCGGTCGAACAACCTTTATCTGATTTTAATTGTTTATGTTCCCCACCCTTACCACAAGTAAGCGGCCTGGGTCGAACACCCTTTATCTGATCTTAATTGTTTAAGTTCCCTACCCTTACCTCAAGTAAGCGGCCAGGGTCGAACACCCTTTATCTGATCTTAATTGTTTAAGTTCCTCACCCTTACCACAAGTAAGCAGCTTGGGTCGAACACCCTTTATCTGATCTTAATTATTTAAGTTCCCCACCCTTACCACAAGTAAGCAGCCTGGGTCGAACACCCTTTATATGATCTTAATTGTTTAAGTTCCCCACCCTTACCACAAGTAAGCGGCCTGAGTCAAACACCCTTCATCTGATCTTTATTGTTTAAGTTCTCCACGCTTACCACAAGTAATTGGCCTTGGTCGAACACCCTTTATCTGATCTTAATTATTTAGGTTTCCCACCTTTACCATAAGTAAGCAGCCTGGGTCGAACACCCTTTATTTATCTTAATTGTTCAATTTCACCACCCTTAAACCAAGTAAGTGACCTGGGTCGAACATTGTTTATTTGGTTTAACCACTTAAGTTTCCTAACTACTTACCACAGGTAAACGGCCTACAACGAATACTACAACTATTATAATGATTCATGCGCAAACTCAACCTATTTTTCACAAACGCCAATGCCACTTATCGAATTAAGCGATCTAAAAAGCAAATAACATGTACATTGCATATATTCATACCATCATCATTCAAGTAAAAGCGCTCCTACAATATAGACTATCGGTATCAAGCAAACAATAAGTATACCACGAACATTAACCATATTAATAAGAAAGTAAAACAGTGTACGAATTATAACCAGAGGAACTAGAAAGTAAAACAGTGTACAGATTATTACCGACTTAGGCTTAAAATCAAATTGGAAACATAAAACACTATTCCTAAGTTGTTCCTTCATCGGCATCCTCCACGACCACGACATCATCGATATTTGCATCCGGCCCCTCCGCCATCTTATCTGCCTCTTTTTCAGGATTGCTTCCCGCCTCACTTACAAGTTCACCATCCACAACAGTAAAAGAAGGCTGCTTGTCGCATACCCTTCTGAAAGCCATTGATATGTTCTTGAATAATACAACCTTTGAGATCCTCCAGCTCCAACTCCAACCCACCATTTTTCTCCTTAAGTTCGTCGTAGTCGGCCTCAAGCTCTGATATCCTCCCATTCAGCTTTTTCTCCGAATCCAGGCATCGCACTTTCCACGTCCCTAACCTCTTTTTCTCCTCCAACCACTCCTCCCTTGCTTTTTTCCATGCAGCTTTCTCTTTAGCATGTTTGTCAGTCTAAACCTTTAGCTCCTCCGTCAATTCCTCCACTCTAGACCGACTAACCTCCTTCAATTCTCTCTGGTACAGAGAACCCACTATGCATCCCAAGATCAACGCCTTGCTACTAAACTCCACCATAGCCTTCACCAATGCATTCAGCTCCATGCTGTCAATCGAGTTAACCAGAGATTTAGACTAGTTAATCTCAATATCGCGACGAAAAATAGTTTATGGTAACTCGATGAGTCCAAGCTCGGGTCCCTTCGCACCAAATGAAGATCCCGACCCCAACAAGGCGGCCTTAACTTTGTTCATGTCCTCACCCCCGCCAATCCTAGCAGGCAACTCCGCTTTCCTCTTAGAACCCTCGTGCACATGCACTTTCGTGAGAGGTTCTTACAAGTTGGGAAATTCAGTGCTCCCGCTTTCTCCTTGCGGAGAGCTTGCAAAAGATTTAAATTCTTTTTCCCAACCTGTGCTATATGACCTACAACAACAATAAATGCCGATCAGTTAACTCAAATACAGTATAACACTTAAAAATACAAAAAGGATACCTTTTATATCAACAATTGGATGAACCGAATTATAAACCCTAGCTAAACCCTTAGTGGGCATCTTATCATTAAACTTCATCAAAGTATCCACCACCTCCATGTCCACCACCGACAACTTTTCCCTCTTCATATCCTTATAGCGCCAAGGATTGTCAGTCCAGCTGAAAGGGAACTTAGTGTTCCCGTCATCAGTATAAAAATACGAATGCCCTGACTCCTTCACCACCACCTTGAAGAAGCCATCTTTAAAGTGTTTAAAGGATTGGGTAAACGCATCCAGCCTATTTATACCTAGCCGACTTATGATTGATAGCTTGGTTGTTGGACTCTTGGGCCAAGTATCGAAGATATAGAGAAAAGAGTGCGGAGATGGCTGTAAATACAAAGCTCGACACAATACCGGAACGTCTATAGATATGCCTAACTGTTCGGATACAGTTGAGTAGGAGCGACATTTAGCAAACGCAACACCCCCATAATAAAGTTGTCAAAAGTTAACCTTACGTACAACTGCAAAAAATGGCACATGTACATGTAGAAAAACTTCTCGGTAGCCCCTTCTTGACCATAGCATACACAGCCAACGACACTAACCCTTTCCAAAGCCACAATGTCTTTTCGAGCACCCCTCTCAAATATGGGAATGCAATTTAGCCACGACTTTAGCAATCGCGACCATCGAAAAAAAGAATATTGTGTCCGCACATCCTCGGCCACCCACCCATATCCTGCCTTCACTGGCCAGTTGCTCTCTGCCAACTCTTTTGGTGGGTCTTCCCTAATTTTGGTTGTCATCTCCATTGGAATTCTCCACTCACCACCCAATTGACCCCTATCACCACTCATGGATTGACTACTTCCGTCCTCCCCTGACCGATCACTCCCACTATCCAGACTCGACAAAGATGCACTATCACTAACACTAGACATACCTTTTTTAGATACCAGGAAGACGGTAGAGATAAGGAACGTTTCGGACAAGATCTCACGCAAACAAAAGGCTTCCCTCAAATCTCTTGCAAATGAACCAAAGTAAAATTCTTCTCTTTAGTGTTTGTATTTATAGTCAGTATCTCAAACGCTTCAACTTTTCCCGCCAAAATAACGATCATACGAAGCAACACAATGAATGCGAAACGTTACAACACCTCAAACTGCGACGCAAAACCCCCTTATTAGACCTCTGACATCTGGCACCCTTTCACCTACCATCACCTTTTAAAATTTAGCCTTAACATTGTTCATCACACTTAAAGGTTGGGGAACTGGTGTACTGTACCTAGACGGACCAAGGAAACTACACACACATTTCTAATTTTTTGCCGCTACACCTCCCCCGACAAAGGCTGGGGGACTGATATACTGCACCTAGGCAGACCAAGAAAACTACACGGCCAAGCTTGCCTACACATTACCCCACAAATGAATATAAAGTAAGTAACCGGTCAAGCGAAAACACATAGCGGCTCAGGCTGCCAACTTCAAAAGATAAGACGTCATCTGTTGATAACACCAAACTTAGAATGTTGCAAATATGGCTTTGGTACCAACAAACACTAACTCGGGGCCTGGGCCTAGCCTTGGCCCATCTAGGGCCCAAATAATGGCCTAGTCCATAAGAAGGGAGACATAATTAATGACTCTATAAATACATGTGGACCCCAATAATTAAAGGTACGCTTTCATTAATCCCTTGATTAGAGATTTGTCTTTTTGAGAGCCCTTTCGTTGACTTGATCGTCGAAGCTCCGTAGGTAACCCCTCAAGGGTCCAAACTGCATGCACTGGCAGATGGCGTATGGAAGCCGAGAAAAGGCCAACTCGAAAGGTTGAGGATTGAGGTAAAACGATATTTGTGTCCTTGACATCTCTTATTTGTCTCTGTAGGAACACATAATATTTCGTTGATCTCTGTAACACCCCATTTAAAAAATAACTTTAATTTAAATGAAATGCCACACAGATAGAAATTTAGAGGCAAGTCCTACAGTATAAACGCTACTCCTTACAATATCCAAAAAATGCCAAGAGAACCAAGGCACACCACGATGCCAGATACAAACGAAATCCAAGGATTTAACAAAAGTTAATAGAGTACTAAAGAGCAAAGCAGTACAGGGCCTTTGCCCTAAAGAAAAGCCCAAATAAAACATAAAGTCCAGCCTAGGTAGACTATGCAGCGGAATCATCCCTTCTCTATTGACCTCGAGTACCTCTCGCATCTGCTACCATCAATAAATTGATGATCATCGCAAAAGTAGAAGAACCACATACAAAGCAATCAAACAAGCAAAAGGGTAAGCTAGAGCCGAAAAATAATGTTATCATGTAATCATATACTCTTTCACAGTTAATTATACATACATCACCCCAACATGTTATGACCTTCCAAACAATACAGTAAGACTCGACACGACTCATCCGGATACGTATAATTTAGTTGGATATAGCGGATGCTTGCAATTGTGGTGGATTTCTCTACTCTCCCCGAGCTAAGTCTTACAATGTCTCGATCCCCCACACACAAGGTTAGCCCTTAATGAGTTTCAGACCTCTTGCTACTCTCACCACAAGAGTCAGTCTGCTCTGTGTGAGACTAACTGACTCCTTAGAGCGTCAAGATGCAACCTTACCTTGAATCCTTACTAAATTATATAGATGGGGCACCACCATAAACTCCCACTAACAGGGGTCATGGAATTATGTCCCGACCACTAAAGCACCACCATGAGGTCTCACCTAGAGGCTCATCGAATTACGTACTGACCATATACCATTCACACTCAATCAATCAAGTAATATTTATCATGCATATAAGCCTCATGCCAACCCCTGTAACCAATTCTCATTCGTATCATATGTTGAATTCATACCAACTCATTCCTCCCAATCTAGGAATATAGAATTTCATCTCATACCAATACCATGCCACTTTGATAACCAACCATCCCATATAAAATCACATGCCAAGATCATACCACACCTATCATTTACAACCTATGCACCATATCATTCATGCATATTCATTCACTTCATGCTATTATATAATAATCCAATCAAATACATGCCAAACATCCAAGAACAAGGAGAATATCAAACCAGGACGCACTCTCGCCCAACTCGTCGCTTAGGCAGAAAATTCTCGCTCAAGCGAGCTCCTTTTTCCTAGGTGAGAGCTCAACAATAGAAACAGTGGCCTTCAGCGCAGTCTCGCTTAGGCGAGACCCCCCTTCGCCTGAGCGAGGCATTCTCTCACTCAAAATAAGGTGTGGTCGCGATAACCAGGCATCCCATGCATCTCTAGTAGCACAAAATCTCGTCAAGAATCGTGAAATCAAAAATAGAACAAACTGCTACCACATTAGACAAAAATGTTCTAGCTTCCCTTACCTGGAAATGGCTAGAACAGGACCTCGACTCTAAACAGTGGGGCACGGCAACTCAAGGAACAACTTAAGGAGCTGGAAAAATTAAAGGAACAGTAGGGACATAAGTTACTCAGAGTAACAGTAGCAGAAAATGCAAGCACGGGATGAGGAAACAACTTATGTGGAAAAGAATGAACTGGTTCGAACTTGCTTGACCAATGTGGTACCAAACCCTAGCAGAGAGAGACGGCTGCAACTCTTAGGGAAAGGGGTTGTTTATGAAACAGTAGCAGAAAATGCACAGGATGAGGAAACAACTTACGTGAAAAAGAAATGAACTAGTTTGAACTTGCTTGACCAAGGTGGTACCAAACCTTAGCAGAGAGAGATGACTGCAGCTCTAAGAGAAAGAAGTTGTTTCTGAAAGTGAGTATAATGAGTGTGTTAGGGCAGACTTAGAGTTTGGTTTCTCCTTTGAACCAGCTCTTAGGCCCATTAGATTGAGACAGACCTTAAAATAAAAGATTAAAATATAAGTGGACCTTACAATCTCCCATATTTTCTTATTCTTGTTTTCTTTTTTAATAATATACTTTTCGTATAATAATCAACATAACTAAAATATAAAAATGATACCTAATATAAATTTATAAAAAATAGACTTAAAAGTAAAATCAGACACTTATATTTTGAAAGATTGATTACATGGACCACCATTAAGTGACACGATTTTATCCAATTTGTAACATTGTCCAGGTGTCACCTGTTCAACAATGACAAGATTTCCATAAATTATTTTTCAAATTGCTGGTTTGCGGATCTCTGAATCTTACTAGGAAGTGGAACAAGTGTTAGGTATAAGTCATTCTGTAATGCCATCTTTTAACCTAACATAGCTTCTTTTCCGAAATACTCCTACCTGCTAAGTGATAAACATCAATCACAATTTCGACTTCTAAGTGCTAAACTCATTTAAATCAACCATGAAGCTAGTCTCGAATGCAAAAAAGAATTCAAAGTGTGACATCACGCACAAAACTCTAAATTAAACTCACTACTTTTGATGTAACTTTGCAAATTAATTTGTTTACGCGTGTCTCACTAGGCGATAAGATAAACTAAAAACATTTGACATTTGAGCATCTACCAAGTTACATAATAATTACAGAGGAATACGTGTCAACACTACTAGCATCTAAGTCAGTGTAGTTTTATATACAAGTTCGTAAGTAATGAACGTATGTATAGCATAGTGGCTCAACATATCAAAATGGATAAAAATGAATAAACAGGTTAAATATATTTTGATTTCTTAAATTTTAATAAAAATAAAAATTAGTTATTTTTTCAAACTTTAACTCAATTAGCCACTTAACTTTAGAGTAGATTTAATCATTTTAACTAATTTTTGTTAAGTTTATTTAACATTTCAAATATGTTTCATGATCATATTTGAGTTATTTATATCGTTTGACACATTTCTATTTTAATGTTAATTAAAAAATATATTTAAAACTTCGAATAAACCTAACAATTTTGGTTAAAAAAATAAAATTCATGTATTTATAAAAATAGAGGACTAATTTGGTCCAAAATTTAAAAAAAAAATCTAATTTTAATTTTCACTTCAAATTAAAAATCAAAAATATATTTAATAAGTAAACTTAGTTTCTTTATTTATATATATATATATATATATATATATATATATATATATATATATATATATATATATATATTCACGAATATTTATAAATATCCTCAAATATAAAAAACTTACGAATATTTCCTCGCTAATATCCTATGATAACAAGATGGGTAACAAGATAAATGTTTTAATTGAAACACATAGTAAATATTATCTATATCCGACTCATCGTCATTCTAAATAGTCTTCTATATTTACAAAAGATTCTTAATTGCATTTATATGACAAGTGTATTTTCTTTTAACACATATTATTTGTAAATAAAACTAATGCGAAAAGAAAACAGTCCGATCATTGTTTCTATCACAAAAATTCTCTAATATGCTTTTTAATTTTAAACCATCACTATCTGAACTTCAATTTATATAATAATTATAAAATTTATTACATCTATAAAAATAAATGAGCATGTGAATATCTTATATCAGTCTAAATATCACATATTTACAAAAAAAAAAATCAACATTATTATTCTCTAGACATTGATCCGTACAGCTAAATTGAATTATAAATGTCAATGGCAATGTTGATGTCAAGTTTTGACTTACACATACAACTTTAAGATGCGTAGGATAAACGAAATAGATATTTTCACGCACTTAGAGAAAAGGATTTTTTTGAATGCATTATAAGAAACCTTTTTGATTAACTTCACGGGTAAGGGTCATCAAATTCAGTGGAGAACAGCTCATAATTTTAGTGTCATTATCCACACTCAAGAAGACTGCATGAATGTTCATGCATTGCAGCACCAAAAAGGAAAAATCTAGCAAAGTTATATAGGTAAGAAAATTCTAACACTTTATCCATATATGAAAATTGATCATGGCCAGAGAAAAAGTCACCCACTTCGGATCTAAAAGGAGGAGGGAATGGATTTAATGGTGAAAATGACATCTTATTGGTTTATAAAAGAAGGAGAAATAAATATATTATAATTATTAAATGTACCGTCACTAAATACTTTTCTGTTTTATGAATTTCTTGTAGTGATCACGTCATTCATTCAAGAAAAAGTTATAGAAGTGGACAGAAAAAATAAGGATTAAATTCATATTTTCTATTTTTATCATTTTTGTTTAATTTAGTGTTTATTTTTGTTTAAAATTTAATTAAATTGTAATTTTTGTCAATTTTTTGCCACTTTGATTTTTTTTAACATAGTTTAAATACTTAATAGTGTATGTCATATATCGGTTCCTTTTTTTCTTTTTAAATTTTTATTTTTTTTTTAAATTTTAAATTTTAAAAAATTATTCACGTCTCAAATTACATATCAATATTAGTTTCACGTGATAATATGTGATTGTGTTATTTCCTGTTTTTTTTTCAATTTAATCCCACTTTTAATCAAAATAGAGCAATTTTGTTCCTTCAATTGAGAAAATTTATTTTTTTATAAATATTATACTAATATTTTTATTAAAATTAAAATTTGTATTATTTTTTTAAATTCAATTATAATTTTTTAGATTTAATTATAAATTAAATATAATTCTTTCTTTCAATTATTAAATAAAATATAATTATTTTAAATAATTAGAATATAATTATTAAATGTTTTAGAAAATATACTAACATTTCTAAAATTGACATTTAAATCTAGAATAATTAATATTTTTTATTGTGCCTTAGATATTAAAATTTAAAATTTTATATTTAAATGTTAATTTTAAAAATATTACTATTTTAGAATATAATTAGAAGAAAATATTTAATAATTACATTGTAATAATAATTTAAACAATTGTATTCTGAATCTAAAATTTATATTCAATTTATAACTAAATTTAATAATTTATAATTAAATTAAAAAATAATTAATAAAAATATCAATTTTAGAAAAAAATAGTTATCTATACAAAAAATAAATTTGGTCTCAATTTGAAAGGGACAAAATTGCTTCATTTTAATCAAAATTAGGATTAAATTGATCAAAAATAACAAATGTAGGGATTAAATTGAATAAAAATAACATAGAGACTAAATTAAACAAAAAATAAATAATACAATCACAAACTGATACATGACACTATAACACGTGGCACAATGATAACTTGACACTAGGGATGTCAAAAAAATCCGTACCCATGGGTATCCACGGATAAAACCCACAACGGGTAGAAAATGGATATTAAAAATGGATACCCGCTACCCGCGGGTACGGGTATTTTTGATACCCGCATGTTAACGGGGCGGGTACGGGTATCATAGTATCCGTACCCGTGGATACCCGTACCCGCTAAACTTTAATTCACAAAAGTACCCTTATATATATATATATATATATATATATATATATATATATATATATATATATATTTTAATAAAAAGTATTCTGTCTTCATTTTTCTAAGTATTGGTAGGTTGTCTTCTTTCAAGTACACCCTTGACATTCTTCTCTTTCCTTTATTTGAAATGAGGCATATACATCAAATCCAATATAGATAATGGACAATGACATTTATGGTATGCTTGTTGTCAAATGATGGAATCAAAATAAGAATACTTAGCACGTGGTAATTGAGGTTTATTATTTGTTTATTCTGTTTATTTTTTAGGAATCAATTGGAAAAATTTGACTTTTTGATGTAAACACTAATTAAAGAATTTTCATTTTGTTGAACGTCATTTTATATTTACTTTTATAATTATTTGGACTTGTATGAACTTGAGTTTATTTAAACTTTATTTAAAATTTATGACAATGATGTATTTTATTTTAGGGTTAAGTATGTTTTTAGTCCTTGAACTTTGACTCGGAATTGGAATTCGTCCCTGGTCAAAACTTTGATAAATTTTGGTCCCTAAACTTTAAAAATCAATGAATATAGTCCTTGTAACCCAATTTTATTAACTTTTTCTTACGTTTCGAACACATTTCTCAGTAAATATTGAGTCGAGAATGTGTCAGACGATGTAAACAACTTCAATATTTACTGAGAAATGTGTTCGAAACTTAAAAAAAAGTTAACAAAATTGGGTTAAAAGGACTATATTCATTCATTTTTAAAGTTTAGGGACCAAAATTTATCAAAGTTTCGACGAGGGACGAATTCCAATTTTGGACCAAAGTTCAGGGGCTAAAAACATACTTAACCCTTTATTTTATTTAAATTTATGATTAAATATTTATCTTTTAAATAATTTTGTAAATACCCGCGGGTATCCATAGATACTCGCGGATATAAAAAAAATAGGCGGATACCCGACGGATATAGATACAGGTACGGGACAAATATTTATCCAGCGAATAGGATACGGAGGAGCTATTACCCGTACCCTACCCGCCCCGTTGACATCCTTAATCTAGACTCCCTTCAAACAAAATCTTATCCTCAGCAGAGCCACAAATATTTCAAACAAAATTTTATCCTCAGGAGAGTCACAAATATTTCTTAAATTAATATTTCTTAAACTTTTTGCCATCTAAATTTTCTTTGAATATATTCTTTCTTTCATCCAGGTTTCCCCAAAATCTATATTTTAGATTCCAGTATATCTTTTCATAACTTTTTTCTTCTATACCCAATCTCCACTTAGTAAAGAATACTTTATTAAACAATTTTATCCACTTAGTAAAGAGTACTTTATTGAACAATTTTATATTTTAATAGCTAGACCTCTCTCCCACTTTGATTTGAATAAAATCAATTAACCCACTTATTTTAAAAGTGGATTTTAAATAAGACATGGTATTATTACAATTTTTTTATGTGGCTTACAAAAAAAAGTTTCAAAATATAATTTCATTATCACAAATAGTGTGTTTTTAAAATAATTATTCATTCATTATAATGAATTTAAAATTTCTCTATTCCTGTGAATAAAAATAACTATCCACTTATGTGAAAACCTTTAAATATCTCTTCTTTTCCACGTAACAGCATCTTTAAAAACTTTACTAAATAAGTCACCAGTGATCAACACCATTGGGAAATTTTGAACCTATTATTGTAAGTGGTTCTATAACTTGTCAAATTTTTAAACTTTAGATAATGAAACTTTCAATACATTTTTTACTTATGATATAAATAGGATGGTTGATACTGTAGCAGAGAATTTATAGGGCTTTATTTTTTCAGACTAATAATTAAATAAGTTTATTGATATATTCAAGATGAGAAAACGAGAAAGAATTTCTCAGTAATAATATCAAAATATTTAAATTTTGGAAGGTAAAATAAAATTTCCCTCAAATTTTCAATCTTGAGAAGTCATTAAATAGTTTAAATATGTTTTTGAAATATAATTATGTTGGTGGATTCTAAAAAAATCTATTAGTCTTACATTTGGTTTTATGTTGGCCATTATTATTATTATTATTATTATTATTATTATTATTATTATTATTATTAGTATTATTATTATTATTATGATTATTATATATATATATATATATATATATATATATATATATATATATATATATATATATATATATATATATTAGTCTCTTTACAACAAGTAACTATTTTGTTCTTGTAACATTCATATGTTTATTTTGAGTCCCATAAGAGACTAAATAAAAACAAACAAAATATTTTAGGGACTTAAAAAAACATATACTTTCTAATACTAAAGTAAAGAACAAAGATCTGAACCGATCAAAATCAAAAACAAAACCAATGTCATACAATGAAAAAAAAAAACAAAATACGACTGTATGTTTTAAAAACATATTAAACTAATTTTAGGAGAAAACCATATTTAAGAAAATAAAACTTCATTATATCAAACAATTTGAAGTGCTCCACGTATACGTCTTTTCAATTGTAGTGTAACGCCATTAAATAAAAAGATAAGGTTGCCAAAACTGGTCCAAAATATATTTTATTTGTCTGGTTTGATCCTACGTTAAATTAATGGACCATTTATAGCTTGGTTAAACATTAAAAAAACATGTAAATCTACTAATCTCAAAGCTTCACATATATTCAAGCTTACCCAAAACGTAGTAAAACCTAATGAGAGTTATACTCTTTTCAAAAGTCTTAATCATTAATTAATTTTCTTGTAACTTTCACACTCCAGAGTGCATCGATTATTTATCACATACAAATTTATTAAAAAAATTAATTAAATGAATATATTTGTTCAGTGACAGAGGTTAAGTGGACCAGGTCACAATCGAATAGATCGTGATGTTTAAGCTTGTGTTATATTCTTAAAGTAAAAAAAATTGCGCCCTAATTAATAGTTATAATTTTTAACCTAGTGATAAGCATTTGATCCTAACAATTGGTATCAAAAAATTACATATTTTTCTGTATATATTGTTAAATGTGATTTTTTTTAAAATCCTATTTCCTTTCCTCTATTTTTTTTTCATCCTTTTAAACACTTTCCCTATTTGTTTTTTACTTTTTCATTTACATTTTTATACAAAGAGTCAAGAAATTTTTTAATTTGTATTTTTAGCTATAGCACTTTTAAACTAAAAATTAACAAAATCTTTTTATTTAGCGTTTTATATAACTTCAGACATAAGACAGAATAGTAACTTGTGAAACGACAATGGTTTGTTTCATGTCTCTCTCTCTATATATAGGTACATGCATGCATAGAACACAAGTTGAGTATTCTTAGAAGCAAAGTGTTTGGTGTAAGAAAAGTGATGATGAATGAGGGAGCTCTACCAGCAATGGAAACCACACAAGTTTTTCAGAAAGGAGATATCCAATGGAAGCAATTCAAAGTTGATGAATCCACTGCTTCTTCCTCCTCACCTCCAAAACCATTGCTCATATTTACACCAACTGTGCCTGGTGCTTACCCTGTAATATTATTCTGCCATGGCTTTTTCGTTCCCAATACCTTCTACTCCGATCTCCTTACTCACATAGTTTCACATGGATTCATACTTGTAGCTCCTCAGCTGGTATATTAATCTATCTCAACACTTTCTAATTTCTCTCTTCATTCTATACATTGCACCATTAATGTTTGTATACAAGTTTGTTTATTCCCTTTTGGGTTTCTCTAATTGACATTTCTTGGTTGTTAGTTTTGCAAAGGGTTACCTATGCTTGAACCCAGTGAAGTAAAATTTGCAGGAAAAGTTGCAGATTGGGTAGCTGAGGGGCTTCAACCTCTGCTACCTGAGAATGTTGAAGCCAACCTGGAGAAAGTGGTTGTATCAGGTCACAGTAAGGGTGGGAAGACAGCATTTTGTGTGGCACTAGGTTATGCAAAAACTAAGCTAAAAATTTCAGCACTAGTGGGCATAGACCCTGTGGCTGGAACATCTAAGTATTGTGAAACACATCCTCATATTCTGAAGGGTGTGGCAGGGTCCTTCAATCTGAACATGCCTGTTGCAGTGATTGGTTCTGGTTTGGGTCCAGAGAAGGCTAATTGTTGCACTCCACCTTGTGCCCCTGATGGGGTGAACCATAAGGAGTTTTTCAAGGAGTGCAAAGCTCCTTGTGCAAATTTTGTTGTGGCAAAGTATGGTCACATGGACATGTTGGATGATGAAACAGAAGGAGTGATTGGGACATTAGTGGCAAAGTGTGTGTGCAAGAATGGGTCAGGTCCTAGGGACTTGATGAGAAGAACCATTGGAGGGTTGGTTGTGGCCTTCTTAAGGGCACAATTGAATGACCAATGGAAGGATTTTGATGCTGTTTTAGGGAATCATAGTCTTGCTCCAACTCAATTGGACAATGTGGTGTACATTCCAGCATAATAATATGTCTTATGATTATAAAGTTTGGTTTGAAATCGAGCATGAATAAGTCTCTATGTAAAAAAAAAAATATGTTATTCAAGAAATAATACATATCACCTGTGAGATATTATTTCTTGTGAGATTTTTTCTTTTATCAGACGTATCGAATCATGAACAACTTTAAGAGACTAACGTACAAGTTTTAATTTAAAATCTTAAAGACAGTAAATTTATAGGTCTTTCTACTTACATACAAGTTATCTTACTCATTAATTTTATCTGATCTAAAACTTCAACTTACCTTAAAATATAACTATTATTTAAGATTTTGCGAGTGGTGAATAAGTTTATATAAAAGATCAAGACACCACTTTCAATAAAAAAACTTTAAGATAATAAATTTTTGAGTCCTGATTAATATAAATGATCTTTCTCATTATTTTGATTCGATATAAAACTTCGACTCATCTTAAATTTCATTTTAAATCAATAATATGTCTTGAGCTTTTTATATGAAATGATCAAATTTTCCCTGGTTCACCTGTAACAAAAATTTTATGGTTTGGAATTCTATCACTTTAATTATTTTTAATTCAAGACATTATCCTAAAACATGTTTTTAACAATTATAGGAAACGCGTTTAGGTGCTTTTTGAGAATTTGAATTTGATGTATCCATGCACTACGCCAAAATTGTCAATAGACAGCGTTTTTTTTGCTAATAGATAGCGTTTTTTAAGCGCTATCTATTGGAGCGGTATCTATTAATAGATAGCGTTTGTAAAAAAGCGCTATCTAATGACACCTTATAGACAGCGCTTGACTAAACAAACGTTGTCTATGTATTTTCAAAAAGACAACACTTTTTACATGAAATGCTATCTATGTATTCTTCGAAATACAATAATATATAGAC